>FXBE01000168.1_pt1 | contig 11401 bp, 10 predicted proteins | sample 5335311 | NCBI WGS metagenome assembly FXBE01 (sample SAMEA103928390, study PRJEB20085) | sediment metagenome | biome: marine biome; feature: hydrothermal vent; material: sediment | place: Atlantic Ocean | collected 2013-08-06T02:46:56 | depth 0.05 m | reverse complement strand
AAGCGGTCGCTGATGAATGTTGCGTCCCGTTCCGTTACCCCGGCTTCCACCTCTGTGGATCTGCGTATGCAGTTCCAGCAGGAATGCTTCTTCATTTGTTTTATCACCGCCTTCACAGAGTACACCGGTACGACCGGCTGCTGTGGTCACTTCTTCAAGTGCCTGGGTATCCAGTTTACCTTCGCTGTACGGCACTTTGAGTTTGGCAAAGTCGGCACCGAGCGCAGCACCCACACCGGCCGCTCCGGCGATCAGATGCCCGTCATGCTGGTCTTTGACAAAATTGCCTTTGGGATAGATCCACAATACGGCGATCATGCCGTTTTTATGTGCTTCATGCACCATGCGTGCCGCTTCACGCAGCATGGCATGTTCATGTTCACTGCCAAGATAAAGTGTATATCCTACCCCTAAAATATTGAGTCCGCTGCTCTCTTTGAACCGGACAATATCATCTACCTCCAGCCACTGCTGTGAATACGGGTCTTTCTTTTCATAAGGGATGAGATTGGTTTTTGCATTGAGTTTAACAAGGTAGGGAATAGTGTTGTAGTCGCGTCCGTAACGGCTTATAAGCCCGAACTGTGTGGCAAACACACCAATGTTCGCTTCCGAAGCGATCTTGAAAAGATGTTCCGGATCATTGTCTTCAGGGGGTATCCCCTCTCCACAAAAGTCATTGTTCAAGTGTTCTACTTTCTGGTCACCGGCAAAAAGCATCAAACGGCCTGAACCGCCGGTCGCTTTTTCAAAGTTTTCCAAAAAAAGTTTTTCATTTTCTGCAGGAACATCTGCAGGAATATAACATTCCATCACTTCTCCTTAGTAATTTGTTGATTAAAGTATACTCCTATTACCGTTTACTTTTTGTTATAGTTCCAATCTTTACAATATTTCAGAGTTTTGTATAACGTGAACTATTGGCATCGACGATACTGCTATTGATATCTGCCGCATAAGAAAAACCTTACAAAAATACACAAATAGAAAACAAAATTTTATACATGTTGCCATAATCCTTTGACACCACTTACAATAAACTGTACAGCGATAGCACCCACTACCAACCCCATGATCCTGGTAAGTATCTTCATACCGGTCACACCGAGAAGTCTGTAAATAGCCGAGGCATTTCGTAAAGTAATATACACAACCAGGGAAGCTGACACTATGGCAATCACTTCTATAGAATACGCTTTTACAGTGTTGTGCTCCTGCACCAGGTTACTGTTTAAAACAATAATCGTTGCTATCACGCCCGGACCAAAAAGTATAGGTATTCCCATAGGCACAACAGAAATATCATCTTTTTCCTCTGCTTCCTCTGTTTCCTCTTGCGTATGTCTCGATTTTGACTGGTGTCCGTATGCCATGTTTATGGCTATAAGCATCAAGATGACCCCGCCAATCACTTTTAGTGAAAGTACATTGATGCCAAAGATCTTAAAGATAAATTCACCGCTGAACAGCGTAATCAGTGAAGCAATCAATACGGTCAGTGTCGCTTTATTCGCTATGGGTGCAATGGTTTGTCTGGATGCATCTTGAGCAAGCATCGATATCATAATACTCGCCGCAGCTATAGGATTGAGAATGGTGATCAGGGCAATAGTATCATGCAATATACTGGAGAAATAATTCTGGATCATGGGTCAGTCCTTAACTTAGAAGAATTTTGGAAATATCATCCATACATGCGTTTGAACAGTATCATGCCTGCCATGGTAGCAACAATACACAACACTACATTGAGTGTCACATTCATGGTGACACGACCCCAAAGCCCTTCCTGCAGCATGATGACCGTTTCAAGTGAAAAAGTTGAAAAAGTGGTCAGGGCTCCCAGCATACCGGTGATCACAATAGCTTTTTGATGGGGTGCAACGATCGACTCGAAATAGAGTGCCATAAAACCGATAATAAAACTGCCCAGGACATTGACGCTGAGTGTACCGATCGGAAAAAGTGCCGGAGAGAGTTTTTGAACCCATGTACTGATGAGAAAACGGAAGATCGCACCGAGAAATCCGCCTGTACCTACTGCAAGCAATAAAAAAGGCTGCATTACTGCTTCCCGAACTTTGGATGGTTATACTGCAGCACATCGATGTCACTCATGGTAACAAGTCCCTCGTTGATCATCCCATCAGCAGCCTGAAGATAGGTATTGATCTTCTCTTCTGTATCGATCATCAAGATCAGAAGCGGGACTTTTTGCTTGAGTACCCAGACATTAAAACTGTGGATCTCAGAATGTGCACCAAGACCGGCTGCCGCTTTAATAACGGTTGCCCCTGAAAGACCGCTTTCTTTAGCCAAAGACAAAAGCGCTTCAAATAGCGGTTTACCCTTATAGGTATCTTCATTGCTGATATAGATCTTCAGTTCTTTTCTCTTTCCAAGATAACGGTGCATGTCTTCCCTTTTTTAAAAATATTTCTCATTATAACGAAAAAGCATAACAGTTATTGAATAAATCACGTTTCTGTGCTTTTCTTCACTTTTGGACCTCCGGGCCATCACTGCTATGATTGATTATTATGCTTATGCTATAATCAATCATAGCAAAGTGCTGAGTAAAGCGCAGATTTAAATGTGAAGGGAAATAACAATGTTGAAAAAAATAGAAAAAATACTGGTCGTCATCAATGAAACAGAGAGGATCACACCCCTGCTTCAAAAAGCGATTAAAATAAACGACACACATAAGGCCGTTTTGGAAATACTCTTTGTACATGAAACAACTCTTTTTTCCATACCGAGTTATTTTAAACCGGACGGAAGTAAGAACATTGACAAAGATCGCATAAAAGAAGAAATAGAAACAAGCCTTACCGCACTCGGCAATACAGCAGCGTATATTATTTTTGTTGAAGAATCCGATACGGCCGATCGTATCAATGCATTGAATACAGAAGTGCAGCATAGCTGTATTCTCTCTTTTTTCAATGATACACTGAGTGCAGAACTTGCAAAAAAAGTCTCTTCCCCCCTGCTCATAATGAAAGCCGAAACAAGTGAATACAGACAGGTTATCTTCCCTGTTGACCTGAATGAAAACAATATTGCCTTTATTCAGGATATAAAAACATTATTTCCTGACGTGCAGACAAAACTTCTTTTTGAACCTTCTTTTGTAGCAGAAAATTATATTTTCGACACAGATTTGACGATGCTCCCTCTGGATAGTACAGTAGACCCAACATTGGAGCTGAAGATGCTCCAGCAGCAAAAAGAGGCATTTGAAGAGCTGAAAAAAAGGACAGGACTGTCCGGAGAGATCATCGATGAAACAGAAACAGATATAGTCACTTACATCAATACACAAAAACCAGATCTGGTCGTTTTACATTCGCAAAACGAAAACTTTCTTTTTGATGATACACTCTCGAAAGAGCTCTTCTCCTCCATCAACGCAGATCTGCTGATATTTTAAAGCTTTGATGCTGACGGAAGTGTGCAGGGAAGATATTCTCTTCCCTCCCTTTTCTCCATTATGAAAGTATTTCCTCAATGGAAATATACTCACCGACTTTTCCTGTCATTTGTTCAATGTCAGTATTCACAGGTAAAGTTTTTTTACCCGGTCTCCAGCCGGCAGGACAAACCTCAAGTGTTTTATAAGCATGCTGATGCGCCTCTATCTGGCGAATAAACTCTTCAACGCTTCTACCTACAGGAGGAGATTGTACCTCCTGCGCCACTACGATACCATCCGGATTGATAAGAAATCTTCCTCTCAGAGCAATACCTTCTTCTTCAAACATGACACCGAATTTTCTGGCTGTAATACCTTGATGGTCCGCACCAATAGTCAGCTTCAAACCTTTTAAAAGTGGCTCTGTTTCAACAAATCTTTTATGAGAGAATTTTGTATCTGTAGAGACAGCCAGCACTTCACAGCCAAGTTCACCGTTTATTTTATCCAGATGCGCATTCATTGCTGCAATCTCTGTGGGACATACAAATGTAAAATCTGCCGGGTAAAAACAGACGATCGTCCATTTTCCCTTATAGTCCTCACTGCTTACATAGACATAATGACCACTTTTCGCATCATACGCTTCCATTTTGAATTCCGGCATAGGTTTCATAACCAAGACACCACTTTGTTCCATTTTATACTCCTAATATTTTTCATTTTTCTGTACTTCACAGAAGTACACAGCTACTATAGGAATTATTTTACTGTTTTTTTCTCATCCGCATGTGAGTCTTTTTTGAATTCAGGTTCCACATCTGTGGCCTTCACTGCCTCTTTGTGCTGAAAGGCATTAACTTTCTCTTCTGCTTTCTTCTCTTCTGCCTTCAAATCTTTAACTTTGGAGATCTTTGTATTTGCGATCAAGTGTGCAAAATCACTTTTAATGGTTTCATACAGTTTTTCAACTTTATTTTTACCTTTGATCTCTTTCTCTATTTTTTCAATGCTCTCGTTCAATGCCTTGTATTCCGCAGCATGTTTGCTTGTGTATCCAAGTAACTCGGCACGCTTGAGCTCTTCTTTGGCAGCCTCAAGAAGTTTTTTAGCATCTTCTTTCTTTTCTTTGTCCAGTTTCGAAGCATCCAGTATCGCATCCTGAGCTGCCAAAAGTGGTGTCGGCACCATGGCTTGTGCAATGACCAAACTGTTCATCGCTCCGGCAACTGCTTCAAACGCACCTTTGTTGTCTCCTTTTTTCAGCAATTCAAGTGCCTTTTTCACAGCGATCGGATAGATCTTCATAGGGATGGAAATCACTGTAATATCCAGTTCATCTTTCAAAGGAGCAAGTATTTCTATCGCACTCTGGGTATCATGTGCTTTAAGCAACTGTCGTGTAAGTTTAAGCCTTGCATCAATGACATCGGAAGAGCCCATAAAGGCATACGCCTGAAATCTTTCATCCACCGGAATAACATCAAGAGAAGGATTGGCTTTTAAAGCAGCATCAAAACTTTTTTCTGCTTTTTCAAGTGCCTTTTGCGCATCCTCTTTTTTATTTGCCTGCAATGCCTGTAGTGCTGCAAAAGTTTGCTGCATTCCCGAAACGATCTCTTTTGGTGCGGCTTTATGATCTTTGGCCTCCTGCTGCATCGTATTGTTCACAAGTGTTTTTTTATCTGTCTTAGCCTGCAATCCTGTTGCACTCAAAAGTAAACCACATGTTAAAACGGAAAGTAAAAATCTTTTTTTCATCTTATATCCTTATAATATTTATTTGTTACAGTTTTATTATAAGACGATTTCTCTAACCGTAATTTAACAGTACTTTCTAAATAATCTTTAGTCTCATAGGCTAAACTTCTTCTCTTTTATATCAAAAATCCGGCTCCGATAGTAAGCACTCCCAATATTGCGATCCATACGGCAGAATGCAGACCGCCTTTAAAACCTCCGAACCATAGGGCATATGCTGATTTGAGTATATTGTTGCTGCCTGCTGCGATCATAATGGCAGAGACAAGCTGTGTATCTGCTACGGTATATTTTCCCGTAAGCAAGGAGAGGATAAAGGGATCGATATCGGTAAATCCTACTGCGAAAGAGAGTACTCTCAATCCATCGTTGCCGTAATGGAGCGTAACAAAGTGTGTGACTATCATCATCAGCACAAAAAGTCCTGCAAAAAGAAAAGCGGTACCCAGTTCCAGGGGATTTTTATCTACATATTCTGCTTTTATCTCTGTTTTTGATCCTCTTTTCATGTAGACAAAAGAGATGAGCAGACCCAAAACGGCCAAAATAAGAAAAGGACCTGCAAGAGCGCGTGCTACAGAAAGATTGAACACAAGTGCCACCACCAGAAGTCTGAAGTACATCATGGAGGTTGCAGCAATGATCCCGGCATCTATCATCGGGTTGTCTCCGCTGTTTTTGGCCTTTCTCGCCAGTACCACTGTGGTTGCCGTTGACGAATAGGTCCCGCCGAAAATACCTGTCAGGTAATACCCCTTGGAAGGGAAAAAATATTTCTGCACCAGGTAGCCGGTATAACTGATACCTGAAATGACCACCACCGCCATCCAGAGCTTAAAAGGTGAAATAGGGAGGTAGGGAATAACATCCGTATTGGGCAGCAGAGGGAGGATCACAGCAGAGAGCAATACCATTTTGCCCAGAGTTTCAAATTCATGCATATTGATGTTGTCACTGAAATGCTGCAGCGGCTGTCTGGCATTGAGGATAAAAACGATCAGTACAAAGATCAGTGCCGGCATCCAGAGCGGGTAAAGCTCAGTCATTGGGCCGAAGGTATAGACCAGAAGCAAAATGACATACGACAGGATACTTGAACTGCCCGCTTTCACCTTTTGAAAATAGAGGAGCGCAAAAAGTACGGTAAATGCAGCCAATACTGCTATATACACACTTAAATGGATCGGATCCAGACGATAAAAGAGAAACCCGAGTATGCCGATGAACGTATAGGTACGTGCTGTACCAAAAAAGAATTTTTCACTGCCGGGATGAAACTGCTGCTGATATGTTTTGAGCTCCAGCCCAATAAGAAAGGAGAAGACTGTGGTGATCACGAGGTGGATGAGATCGGGGGAAAAGTTCATACGTCTACCATCTCTTTATCCTGTAAGCGTAATACAGCATTACATCATACCGCGCATCATCAGTTCAAAATAGGCTGTCCTCATCAGGTGAAGATCCATCTCCCACCAGATCCACCTTGTTTTTGTCGGGTCCAAAGGAAAGGTCGGAGAGAGTCCCTTTTTATTATATTCGGCCAACAGTACCCTGCCAAACTGTGTTTTGATAGGGGCAACACTGTAACCGTCATAAAAAGAAGAAAGTTTCTGTCCCTCCAGCGCAGAAGCGAGATTGTCCTGTATGGTAATTGCCTGTTCACGTATGGCTCCTCCGCTTTTTCCGACAGGTATTCCAAGCACGTCACCTATGCCGAAAACATTAACATATTTCGGATGCCGTAATGTTTTTTCATCTATTTCCATCCAGCCTTTCAGGGTACCTTCTTCAATGGCGAGTTTTGATTCGCGCAGAACCTGAGGTGCCTGCATGGGCGGGGTGATATGCAAATAATCATAAGAGAATTCCTGTACTCCCTCTTTGGTATCAAAACGTGCAACCTTCTTCTCTTTGTCAACAGCGATCAGTTTATGCTCCATTTTACTTTCTGTATTGCCTGTACGTTTCAATACTTTTTGCAATACTTTTTCTATGGGTTTGGAAGGAAAGAGTGTCTGTTCGGCTTTAGTCAGGGTGAAATGTACCTTTTTATGAAGATCTTCTCCTTTTTTCAAACCATTTTTTGGTCCATTTCCGCGAAGCATATCATTAGCCAGAAAAAGCATATCGAGTGAAACGCCTTCCCCTTTCACCGGCGTATCCGGATCGCAAAGCAGCACTTTGAGTTTTTTTCGCGATGCTTCTCTTCGAATGGACTTAAGCCACATTTCTGAAATTACAGCACCGTCGGAAGTACCTTTGACCATATCATTCAAGTAGACAGAAGCAATGCCTTTTTTCCCGATATCGAAAACATCTATACCCTCAATACGCGAAAAATCATACTCGCATCCCAGTGCCACAACAAGATAATCATAAGAAAGTGTACTGCCCTTGTCCGTAACCATACGGTTATGGTCAGGATCAAAATCTGCTACTTTCTCCTGCATCCATGTAACACCGTCGGGGATCAGCCCCAGGGTCTGGCGTTTATTGTCAAATTCTGTATAAAGCCCTGCCGCAGCGTATACCTGCCCGCTTTGATAAAGATGGACCGTATTGGGGGCGATCAACGTGATCTGTGCATTGGGTACAGACCGTCGCAAACGCGCAGCGACGGTAATACCTCCTGTCCCGCCTCCCACAATGACGATCTTTGCCTTTTTTTTACTGGATGGCACAGAAAGTTTTGTGCTTGCATCTGCTTTGCTGCTCCCCAACATAAGAAGAGACAAACCGCTTGCTCCCATTGTTTTAAGCGCATCTCTGCGATTTAATTTAGTATCTTTTAACATCGCTATCTCCTTATATCACATCTTCATTATATTTTGTTCTATAGTATTTTAAAACACCCATTTTGACAACATCATTAAATACGAACCAGACCAGTGCATAGATCCACATTGCAGCTCCCCATGCCCAACCGATAGGTTCCATAAGTCCAAAACCGTAAATAGCAATGATCGTTCCAAGAACACGGCTCACAAATGTCGCATTGAAAAGTGTCCAGGATGGCCATGGACGTTTCCAGAACCAGTCATCTATACGTGTATTGTAGATGGTTCCATGCCCGGCGATCACAAGTTTGGCAAAGAAGGCACTCTGCACAAAATCAAGCGGCAGATGCATCAATGAGATCAATATCCAAAAAAGTGTAAAAGAAGATAGCACACCGGCAAGTCCGAGCCAGGATGCTAGAACGAAAACCTCTTTCATATCCCATCGCACCGGTGTCTCTCTGATCTTCGTATGGTCATAGGCTATCGTCATAATAGGAATATCATTAAGGAGTGCCAAAATGATGATCATCAATGCTGTAATAGGATAAAAGTCATAAACAACAATGGCCAAAGTCATAAAAATAATGATACGGATAGTCTCAGCAACACGGAAGATGGTGTAACTTTTCATACGTTCAAAAATTTGACGTGCTTCTTTAATAGCATCGACTATGACAGTCAGTCCCGGTGCCATAAGGACAATATCAGCAGCTGCACGTGCAGCATCGGTCGCACCACTTACGGCAATACCGCAATCTGCTTTTTTAAGCGCCGGTGCATCATTGACACCATCACCGGTCATACCTACAATATGATCAGCTTTTTGCAGTTCATCAACGATGAAGTATTTGTCTTCAGGGAAGACCTGTGCAAATCCGTCAGCTTCGACAATAAGCCCAACGATTTCAGATTCATGTTTTTTAACACTTCCTTTGGGAATAGGCATATTGTAAAGTGCCTGTTGTACTTTTTGCACTATCTTGTTGACCGTAGTATCGATCTCATTTTTAGAGGCATCAGGATGCAGCGACTCTGTGATCGCCTTGGAGAGAATTTCGGAGAGGTAGAGATACTCTTCTATCGATTCACCTTTAAGGGTATGAATATCTTCTATCTTTTCACCGACATTTAACAGAGACGCTATGTATTTACCTACAGCAATATTGTCTCCGGTAACCATTTTGACCGATACACCTTTTTGCTGTGCTTCCTGTATAGCTTCAGCAGAGTCCTCTCGAGGCGGATCAAACAGAGGAATAAGCCCTACAAAATGATAACTGTCTTCTTCACATTTACGAAAAGCAACCCCCAGTGTTCGAAAACCTTTTGACGCAAAAGCTTCTACCTGAGCATACGCCTTTTGCTTATCAAACTGGGTATCATCACTTTGCTCTATAATGACCTGAGGTGCCCCTTTGGTGTAAATGAGCTCACAATTCTTAGCTTCATAGATACCTTCTGTTCTCTTGTGGACAGGGTCAAACGGGAGAAACTTTTTGAGTTGCATACCCGATATCTTATCACCCAGTTGATGTTGGTCTATATACTCAAAAATAGGGTTTTCAATAGGATCCTGGTTCTCTTTTTTACTGGCAAGTGCTGCATAACTCATCAATATATCAGCGCTGTAACCATCTGCAAGATAAGGTTCTGCAAGACTCATCTTGTTTTGCGTGAGTGTGCCTGTCTTATCGGAACAGAGTATATCCATACCGGCAATCTCTTCTATGGCTGCCAGACGGCTGACAATCGCCTCTTTCGCGGCTAAAACCTGTGAGCCAATAGCCATCGTGACCGTTAAAACAGCCGGCATGGCAACAGGAATAGCAGAGATGGTCAAAACAAGTGCGAAGATAAGCAGTTCTATGGTAGGCTGATGCGTTTTAATCCCGTGATAGATGATAATAGCGATCATAGCAAGTGTCAGAAGAATTAAGAAATTTCCAACTTTAATGACCATTTTTTGGAAATGGCTGACCTCTTCGTTCTGTGCTTTGGCGACCAGCCCAACCGTTTTTCCAAAATAGGTATTTTTAGCCGTTGCAGTTACTTTTGCTACCATTTCACCTTGTTTGATAATGGCATTGGCATAGAGATCATCTCCGATCTTTTTATGTACGGGGAGCGACTCTCCTGTAAGCGCAGACTGGTCAACAAGCAGGAAGTCTCCTCCACTCAGCAGTGTAACATCGGCAGGAACGATATCTCCTATTTTTATTTTTACGATGTCATCGGGAACAATCTCTTTTGCATCTATCTCCTGCCAGACATCGTCACGCAGTACAATTGCTTTGTGAGCCAATTTCTTTTTTAACACAGAAATAGCACTCAGTGCTTTTGACTCCTGATAAAAATCTACAATGGCATTGACAAAAAGTAAGATCATAATGATAGTAAAATCTTCCCAACGATGCGCCAATGCCGAAAGAATAGAAGCAGCTTCTATCATCCACGGGATAGGTCCCCAAAATCTACGGAAAAGACGATGTACCCAGCTCTCTTCTTTTTCATTGAGTTCATTGTAACCGTATTTTGCGAGGCGTTCCTGTGCTTCCTGCGTGGAAAGACCTTTTGTGCCTTTTAACGCTGCCGGTTCCTGTGCTGCATCTGATTTTGGCTCTACAACCGCATGCTTCTCTTCAGACATTTTTTTCCTTTCAAATCATTTTTTATTTATTATAGTCTAAAAATACTAACCGCTATATGGCTTTAGTCAATGTCATCCTCTTCCCATATTGACCAGATGAAGAATGCGGTCACAAACACTAAGAACAGTACCAGCAAATTTTTCTGAACAAGCACAACCCAGTTGATAATATGTTCTCCGAAGTAGTATCCAAAAAGTGAAAAGGTCACTGTCCACAGTACAATACCGACAATGTCGTAAAAGATAAATTTCAAAAAACCGTAGCGGGTCATTCCCAGCGAAAGCAGTACGGGGATGTGCGTACCGTAGATAAAACGCTCAAAGACGATCAGCCATCTGCCCCAGCGTCCAAGCCACTGATCGGTACGCTGCTTTTTTTTCGGATATTTTTCGAACCAGTGATCGACTTTTTTGGTAAAGATCCGGCCGATCATAAAAAGTGAAAGATCGCCTATGAATGCGCCTGCGATCACCACGGGGATGATCCCTTCTATGGTGAAAACCTTTCCTTCCTGAGCCAGCCATCCAGAAAGTATCAGCCCGATCTCTCCTTCAAGGATACTCCAGACGAACAGTGCGCTGTAACCATAGTGCAGCAGCAGTTGGATCGGATAGGAAAAAAGTGCCATGATCATTTTTATACTCCCATATTTTCAAGTTTAGAAAGCCGGCTCATATACGTCATGAACCTGTAGAGGAGCTATGTCAGATAAATGACTTCTTCAGGCTCAACGATATGGGCTTTTTCATGCAGTTTTTCACCCATGACTTTTCTCAGTACTTCCTGCTTGTCCT
>FXBE01000167.1_pt1 | contig 11432 bp, 11 predicted proteins | sample 5335311 | NCBI WGS metagenome assembly FXBE01 (sample SAMEA103928390, study PRJEB20085) | sediment metagenome | biome: marine biome; feature: hydrothermal vent; material: sediment | place: Atlantic Ocean | collected 2013-08-06T02:46:56 | depth 0.05 m | reverse complement strand
TTAGGAAGAAAATCATCCCAACCGCTTTTCTGCGGCAAATAAGCAGTGATCTATCAGGACTTGACAGCTAATCGCTTTGGTTTGCTTTTGCGCGCTTTCGCCAAGTTTGCTTAAGCCTGTTTCCAACGTGTTAAAAATGCCATCAAACAGTTTTTTGTGATGGCTGTGAATTAAGCGCGAAAACGCCGAGAGTGCATCGCGCACATTGGATACATCAAAATCACTGCCGTTGTCTAACCAGGTAGAAAACAGGTTATCGTAAGCGATAAAGTAGCCCAGCTCTTTTTGAATATATTGCAGTGTATCTGGGTCGTCTTCGCTGAGCGCTGCAATTTCTGCTTCACTCATGCCCTGATCCTGGGCGTATTTTACTTGTTGATCTGACAGATATTTGTAAAAAATAAAGCCAAGGATATAGTCTTTGTATTCGTTGGCTTCGATTTTTGACCGCATTTGATTAGCGGATTCCCAGATTTTGGCGGCTAGCTGTTGTTTGTTCAAATATTAATCCTACGTTTAGCTTTTGCTGTTCGTTGGGTTGGGTTGTATAACGCCAATTTAATGGGGCACTTGGTCAAGGAAATAGGTTGTTAAAAAATAGTGCTCTTTGACCAAAACTCATAATCTTTTAAAATCGCATAGACCAAGTGATCCAATTCAAATTTTTGTTAGGAGATGTATCCCCATGCCTTGAACTGTTCTTGTAATTCAGGGTCAGCTTTAAAAGCTTGAAAATAGAGATATTCAGGAGCTAAATCAGCACCATTTGGCCAGACTATAGTTTCTAGCTCTCTATCAACAGTCAATGCAGAAAATTTTGATTTTTGTCTTAAAGGTCCAAACATTTTGCCCTTTAAAGTATTTTCTAGGTCAGCAGTGCCTTTTCGGCCATCATTAAATGAAATTTCTACCATGAAATCTTTTAAATATTTAGCCTTTGTAACATGAAGAAACATAATTTCTACTCCAATGGTTCTATAGGATTTGGTGCTTCATCATTTTGACAAAGTTCCCAATCATGAATAAGCTCTTCTTTATGTAACTCATACCACTCGAGTACGTGTCGTAATGCTCTTTTAGGAAATTTGCCTTCTACTACACCGGTGTGAATATTTACGGTTATTTCATACTCGGCATATTTTGCATGAAAATGTGGTGGTGCATGATCATCCCAATACATTGCGATGATGATACCAAGAAATCTACTTATTACTGGCATTTGTATGTATTCCCTTTTTTCTCCTAACTAACCAATACGCGGCACAGCCTCGAGCAGCTGCTGTGTATATTCATGGGCAGGTGAGCCGCACACCTGCTTAGTCTCTCCTTGCTCAACAACCTTTCCCTTATACATTACTAATGTACGGTCACTAATATATTCAACGACACCAATATTGTGAGTGATAAACAAAAGAGCTAAATTGCGCTGTTGTCGTAGCTCTAGCAGCATTTGTAGAATCTCGGCTTGCACCGAGACATCCAGCGCGCTGGTGACTTCATCACAAACGATAAATCCCGGATCTAACACCAACGCCCTGGCAATACCAATACGCTGACGTTGCCCACCCGAAAATTCATGAGGGTAACGCCAGAGATGTTCCTCGTTAAGCTGCACCTGACGAAGCATATCCGCAGCGATCTCGATACGCTGCTCATCCGATTCACCAATGCCATGCACCTGCATGGGTTCCGTTAGAATTGTCGCAATAGTTAGACGCGGATTCAGCGATGACATGGGGTCCTGGAAAATAACTTGCATCGCGCGGCGATACGGCTGCATGGCCTTGCGGGACAGGCCGGTAATCTCAGAACCATCGTAAAAAACCACCCCGTCGGTAGGTTCAATAAGCCTCAGAATAGCACGGCCTAGCGTTGTCTTTCCGCAGCCAGATTCTCCCACCAGAGCAACAATCTCACCACGGGAGATCGTCAAATCAACTTCGTCCACAGCCTTCACATTATCGACCACACGTCGAAAAATACCTTTGCGGATAGGGAAATAAACCTTGAGACGGTTTATTTTTACCAACGATTCGGACGGACTCGTTCCATTCTGAGAACGCACGACCTCAGGCAGATTTTCTGGCAGTGCACGTAATAATGATTGCGTGTATTCATGCGTAGGTTTATGCAGGATTGTATCTAAGCCACCTTCCTCGACGATTTTTCCTGAACGCATCACACCAACCCGATCGGCCATCTGTGAGACAACGCCTAAATCATGCGTGATGAACAGGATGCTCATGCTCCGCTCTTTCTGCAAGCTTCTCATCAGTTTCAGAATCTCGGCTTGAACGGTCACATCCAGTGCAGTGGTCGGCTCGTCGGCAATTAATAAATCCGGCTCACAGGCGATGGCCATGGCAATCATTACCCGCTGACGCTGACCACCCGAAAGTCGGTGCGGGTATTCATTCAAACGTGCTTCGGCATCTTTTATTTGCACCTGCTGCAAAGCCAGCAAGCCCCGTTTGCGTGCTTCATCGATCGTCATATCCGGGTTATGCAGACGCAGGGCCTCAATAATCTGCTCCCCGACGGTAAAAACCGGATTCAGCGAGGTCATCGGTTCCTGAAAGATCATTGCAATCTTTGAACCGCGTATCTCACGCATTAAGGAGTCATCGGTTGTTAGCAGGTCAATCCGTTCGGATTGATGATCAAGCCATACCTTGCCCGAGGGATGAGAGCTGATGCGCTGCGGCAAGAGCTGGATAACCGACAACGCCAAAATAGACTTACCGCTACCCGATTCTCCCACGAGGCAATAGGTCTCGCCTTTGCGCAAGGAAAAACTCACGTCATCGACCGCCTTAACGTGCTCCCCACCCGAACGCAGGTAGGTCTTCAAGCCCACTATCTCCACAAGGGCTTCGCCGGTCGTCTGTTTAGTAGCCATCAACTCTCGGCGGTACTCAAGTGAGGGTCAATGGCATCACGCAAAGCGTCACCAATCAGGTTATAAGCAAACACGGTGAGAAAAATGGCGCCACCAGGGAAAATGGCCATCCACCAGTTAAACGCCGATTGCTGTACCGCCTGATTGAGCATTTGTCCCCATGAGGGAGAGTCCACTAAACCCAGACCCAAAAAACTGAGCGTCGCCTCTGCTAAAATGGCTGACGCCACACCAAAACTTGCACCGACTAAAACAGGCGCGACGCCATTCGGTAACATGTGTCGAAAGAGGATAGAACGTAATGGCAATCCGAGAGCCACAGAGGCCTGGACATAATCCTGCTCGCGCAGCTTGAGAAATTCTGCTCGCAAATAACGCGTGTACCCCGTCCAGCTGGTCAAACCAATAATCGCCATCATGATATAGAGATCGCTACCAAAAAAAGCCACAAATGTAAGCAGTAGAAATAAAGTCGGGATCGCTTCAAAGATCTCCACCAAACGCATTCCGATCATATCGACCACGCCAGAGAAATAGCCCATTAAGCCACCGATAACGACACCGATCAGCAAGGCGATTCCCGTCGCGATAAAACCAATACCCAAGGCAATCCGCGAAGCATGGATCATGCGGCTCAGAGCATCTGCACCATTTTCTTCGGTGCCCATCCAATGCGTGGTGCTGGGAGCCTGAAAGCCCGTATCACCCTGATCGCGCAGATAATCAGAGGGTGAATATGGAATCGGTGGGTAGATAACACGCTCGTACAATCCATTGGCTGCCTGCTCGCGATACTGTTCGTAAATCACGATCTTGCTGGTATGAATCGATAAGTGAGTGGCAATTCCCGTTGTCACTACAATGATCAATAGCACCAGAATACGCTTACCAAAACTCAGAGGAATCAAGCAAAGAAAAAAGGTCAAAAAGAAAGCGACTAGCCAGGTGATATCTGCCGCAGTGAGATTTTCCAACACGGGACTGAAGGCCCGCGCGCCCTGCTCTACCCACAACGGCCGGCTGTTCGCCAGCAATGGGGCAAATACCGCAACCAGTACCAGCAATACAATCCATGTAAGGCCAATGCGGGCCCCCCAGCGGGAAAAGGTTTTGGAAACCAGGCGGGCCGCATAGCCCTCGCGCCGCTGCGTCTTATCAATCATAGCTGACCCGCGGATCCGCGATCGCATACATCAAATCGGCCAGCAAGTATCCCAACAGTGTGAGTATCCCACTAATCATAGTAATCGAAAGCACCAATTCCCTGTCCCTTCCTTTAACGGCTTCAACGACCAGTTTGCCCATACCATCAATACTGAAAATACTTTCAACAATGACGGAGCCACCCAGCAACCCCGGCAACAGACTCGCCGATACGGTAATCAATGGCAATAGACTATTACGAAACACATGCGTCCAAAGCACGGTGGATTCATCAACGCCTTTGGCCCGCGCCGTACGAGCATAATCGGCCTGCAAATTTTCCAGCATGGCCGACCGCGTGAGACGCGCGAGAAAAGCAAACCCACCATAGGAGAGACAGATAACCGGCAAGGCGAGATGCCACAGACGATCCAGCATAAAGCCCCGTACGAAGCCCTCTTGACCCCACATCATGCCCAGAATAAGACCCACGCTGGCACCGAGCAGGCCAAAGCCACCGAGCCTCAGGCCATCGTAATCACTGCGCGCCAGCGCATAGAGCATCGGTGCAAGCAGTAAAACCAACAGGCCGTAAATCCATCTGGCTTTATGGATCGAAAGCGCGGAGGTCATCCATATCGCTAGTGCAATTCCCAAAACACCTGCGGCCATTGCTCGCCATCTCGACCGAGGCCACCGAGCAAGCGTTAGGCCTAGCCATAAGCCCATCATCGTGGTCGCAAAAAGCTTAAGCACATCCACAAGGCTTAACCAGTGCGGCAGAAACGGCATATCTAAAGCGCCCCGCTCGCTTAAACCGCTGGTAGGAAACCAATGCCAATACTGATCGCTGGCAAAAAAACCAATGAGCAGCACCCCGGTCAGCATGGTCGGTACCGACCACAATCCCAGCATGACCACGCTGGAAGAGACATCAAATTGTCCGCCTCGATCGGTAGCCGCTCGCACCCCCACTACAATAGCGACCAGATAGATAATTGGAATCGTCAAAACATTGAGCAGTAGGGTAATCGGTACGCGCTCGCTCAGGAGATCCGCGACTTTGCGTCCGTAGCGAAAGCTTTCACCCAGATCAGAACCCTTGGTGAATGAAAACCGGCCATAACCCCCTGATTTATTCATCTCAAAGCCAATGGGAGAAACATTATTAAGCCAGCGCAAATATTGCAAGGGTGCGGGTTGATCCAGCCCATAACGGCGATTGTAGTAATCGTGCAAGGCCTTTTTTTCCTGCGGATTCATCCCGAAATCATCGATCAGGGATTGGGAAGTGATGCCTCCGGGTGAAGCCGCCATGGTAAAGAATACCACCAGCGTAATCCCGAACAGAGTCGGAATCATTAACAGTAAGCGACGTAGGATATAGCTAAGCATTATGAATGCTGCCGCGTGAGGTTAGTATTTTTGTTCGGCAGCAGGTACATACCAACCGATCGGCATATCGGTCATATTCAAACCCGTCGGTGTCACGCGTGCGTTTTTCATACGCTTATCAACCAGCACCAGTGATTTACTGCGCGTGAGGAAGGTATAAGGCTGATCTTCATATAGAATCCGCTCAGCAGCTTGCCATAGGGGCATGCGTTTATCTTCATCGACAGTGGAACGCGCTTCTTCGATAAGCTTATCCAATTCCGGGTTTTGGTAATTAATAAAATTATCGCCGTTATCCTTACTCTGGTCACCGTGAAAAATCTGATACAAATCGCCTTCCAAACTGGCGGACCAACCCAGGCTTATCGCTTCAAAATCTTTCTTATCCAGTAAATCAATCATCACCGACCACTCCGTAGCCTTAGGCACCAATTGCACGCCCGCACGCGCGTAAGCATCCTTTAGAAACAACACTAACGAGGTATATTGCTCGCTACCTTGCGGGTAAACCAACTCAAAGCGAAAAGGCTTACCGGCTTCATCTTCTAGCAAACCATCGCCATTGCGGTCTTCGTAACCCGCTTGTTTAAGCAAGTTTTTGGCCTTTTCGATATCCAGATTGCGTAACTTCAGGTCTGAGGCATGCTGCTTACCTTGTGGGTTGAAGGGCCCCACGGCTGGCTCGCCATAACCGAGCATGATTTCATCCACGATGCGTTGCTTATCGCTCAAATAAGTCATCGCTTGGCGTACACGCTTATCTGCAAATCGCGTCGGTTTGCCTTTACGTTTCTGGTTCCAGCCGATGTAACGATATCCCGTGGTGGGCGGCAAATACTCAAAATTCTGGCTACGCGCCATCAATTGTTCATCCTTGAGAAGCCGTTTTTTATATTCTCTTGCCTGGGCGGAATAGGTATCAATTTCTCCATTTCGATACGACGTCAAACGGGCTGTTTCATTTTCGATAATCTTCCAGATGATTCGATTAAAACTGGGTTGAACAGGCCCCCAGTAACGCGGGTTTCGCTCCAGCTCAACAACTCCCTTATCCGGTGTCCAACCTTTTGGATCAGCCAGTCGATACGGCCCTGAACCAAACAATAAACCTTTAGATTGGTTAAAGCGCTCAGGCTCCTCTAGATAGGGTTCATAAAAATGCTTGGCCAAAATGCTCATCCCACCCGCAAGCGTGAGGCTATCGAAGTAAGGTTCCTTGAATATGAATTCAACAGCGTGAGGTCCATCGGCCGTTACTGAGGCCATTTTTTCGTAATAAGCGCGCTCTCGCGGAGCCTTAATGCGCGAGTCCATAATAAAGTTGTATGTGAAAGCAACATCATCTGCAGTTAAGGGCGTACCATCAGAAAAAGTCACGTTTGGGCGCAACTTGAACTTAAAACGCAAGCCATCCTCGCTGACCTCCCAGGACTCAGCTATTGCACCCTCCCATTCCAATGTCTCAGGATTACGCGTCAGCAGTGATTCCTGTACAAAACTCTGTACGTTCGAGGCATAGACATCGGATGAAACCAAGGGTGTAATAGTCTTCAAAGAGTTTCCAAAGGCCTGCACTAGCCAATCGCCTTCAGCATAATCAGGCATTTCAGAAACTTTTTGTGCTGACGCAAAGGCCGCAGGCACACCGGAGGCTGGAGCCGCAGATTCTCCCGCATTCGCCGCCATGGTTCCTGACGCGATACCTTTGGCAAGCTTCCCATAGGCTTGGCGTAGTTGCCGGAAGTCCCCGGCTTGCTCCTTAAGGGCCGCTTCCATCTGAGACATTTTCTGCCACTGACGATCAATCATGTACATCGTCACCAGCAAGGTTATCAGTAAAACCAAGAGTGTGAGGAAGAAAAAGAAATCCTTGACGGTAAATCGATTTTCCATGAAATTTGGTTTCCCTTACTAAACTGTGAATAAGACTAGCAATGCCATCCCTCCCAGTCCACCAATACTAACGCATTTACAGACTGTTTTATTTAGCGTATCCCCGTTATTATGAGCACTCTACCATTTAGAATACTTAGGAGATGATATGGGTTTTCTCACTGGAAAACGCGCCTTGATCGTAGGTCTCGCCAGCAAACGTTCCATCGCCTATGGTATCGCCGAAGCCATGCATCGCGAAGGGGCAGAATTAGCCTTTACATACCAAAATGACCGCCTGCGGGATCGAGTAGAAAAGATGGCGGGCGAATTTGATTCGGATATTGCCGTGCCGTGTAATGTGGAAAGCGATGAAGAAATAGAACGGGTTTTTGAGCACCTGGACGATTATTGGGATCACCTCGATATTCTAGTTCATTCTGTAGCCTTCGCCCCTAAAGAACTCCTGGAAGGCGATTTTCTCGACAACGTCACTCGAGATGGTTTTCGAATCGCTCATGATATCAGCTCATACAGCCTCGCGGCCTTAGCAAAAGCTGGCCGGCAGATGATGCAGGATCGTGATAGCGCTATTTTGACGATGTCTTATCTTGGTGCGGTTCGTTCCATGCCCAGTTATAACGTGATGGGGCTGGCAAAAGCCAGTCTTGAAGCCAACGTCCGTTATTTGGCCTACACGCTCGGCGCCGAAGGGACACGCGTCAATGCAATTTCCGCCGGCCCCATTAGAACCCTCGCAGCGGCAGGCATCGGAAATTTCCGCAAGTTGCAAAATGAAGTTGCTGAGAATTCTCCACTTAAAAGAAACGTTACGATTCAGGAAGTGGGTAATGCGGGAGCCTTTCTAAGTTCCGACCTAGCCAGCGGAATTACCGGTGAGATTATGTATGTCGATGCGGGCTTTAGCACTGTAGCAACTGCTGGATAAAATAATTTGTGTTTTATTGATCCATCTCAAGTCAATTATTTCGATGCAGAGTAAAGTTTGTAGTCTTATTAGAGTCTAGAAGGGGCTATCATGCTCGGAGAAAAACACGATCTCATCCATGAACTTCCTGAGCATCGGGAGCGTATACACGACCTAAAAATGAACGACCACCATTTTGCGCGTCTTTTTGATGAATACCATGAACTAGAGCACCAGGTGCGGCGCATTGAAGAAGGCGTCGAAACAACCTCCGACAACTATCTGGAAGACCTAAAAAAGAAACGATTAAAGTTGAAAGACCTGCTCTACGTGATGCTAATTTCCTAATGTGTAAAGTACACTCACAAATTATTTTTGTGTAACTGCTCGCTCGCTAAGTAGTTTTACGCCAAGATTAATATTCTATGGATGACGATAGCACTGTGCTCATTATTGGGGCGAGCCATCATTACCGCCCAAGTTTTCATTGTAGACCTTGATGTCAGCACGAGATTCTAACGCTTGATAAACGGCCTCAAATTCACGCTGTTGGTAACCCCCTTTTATGGAACCTACCAAATTTGCAGAGTTTTTGTCTTCAACAGAAACCTCAGGTATTTCAACCTCAGTCATATTAATAAGTGCATAATTACCATCATTCATCACGGTGCCTGCAGGTACACTTTCACCATTATTTAAGCTGGCAAGCGTAAAAATACTGGTGCGAATTTCGGCGGGTACTTTTTCATCTTCTCGCGTAATAAATCCGGGAGATTTTAATTCAGCCCCAACTTCTACAGCAATACTATTCAAGTCGTTTCCCTGGCGTAAGGTCTCAAGTTTTGCTTGCCCCAGCGCCTTAACTTTATCTCTAAGAATGTTATCAACCAGTTGCTGACTAATTGAGTCTTTAACTTCATCTAGTGGCCTGGGACTTGAGGGGTTATGATCGGCCAGCCGCAAAACAATTTGCTTCCCATCAGCCGTCTCAATAACATCACTATTGCGTTTCTGTTGAAGCACTTCGGGAAGAAAGGCTGCTTGGCGAACTTGTTGTTCCGCAGCGATTTCTTTTCCTTGCTTCCTGGTAAACCAGTCGCTGGTCTTCACTTCAATCCCGAGGGCATCGGATACAGGTACAAGCGAATCAGGATTTTCGTAACTCATGGTCACGAGAAGCTCACTTTTTTCAATCAAGATCTGCTCTGCCTCACGTTGTCGATACTCTTTTTCGACATCTGCCTTAGCTTCATCGAAGGATTTTGCCTTCGCTGGCTTCACTTCAGTTAGCTTCAAGATATGATATCCCTGGGCCGTTTTGACGGGCTCACTAATGCTATCAGCTGAAAGAGAAAAGAGCGCTTTTTCAAACGCTGGATCCATATCACCCGGGGAAATCAAACCGAGATCACCACCGTTTTCTGCAGAAAGCTTATCTTCAGAGGCTTCTTTAGCAACCTCAAAAAAATCACTACCTGCGACTATTTTTTCGTGAATATCATTGGCTCGCTTCTCTGCATCTGCAGTTTTATCTGGCGCGTCTTCTTGCGATGCTTTAATAAGGATATGGCTAACTTTTCGTGCTTCAGGTGTAGTGTACAGATCCTGCTCTTGTTCATAGAATGCCTGTAACGCATCATTGTCTACGCTCACCTGACTTGCTAGCTCAGCCACATCTAAAACAATGAAACTAATTTTTACTTGCTCTTCGGTAAGATAGTTTTGTTGATTCTCCTGATAATACTTTTCGATTTCTTCAGCTCCCAGAGAAGCTGAAGCCCTAAATTGTTCTTTATCAAAAATCACATAATCAATTTTGCGTTTTTGCCCTTTCAAGCCAAGAAAGTCTTTTTGGTTGTTAATTGGGATAAAAGCAGAAGATGCAAGTGCAGATTGGAATTGATCCAACTGCATACTCGTGCGTACCTGGTATTCAAAACCTGATTTAGTCAGTCGTTGCTGCTCAAGAAGGCGATCGTACTTTTGTTTGCTAAACGTCCCCTCTTCCTGGAAAGACTCCTGCCCTCTGATTTCATTCAACAGTTGATTATCGCTGACTCGCAATCCTTTACTCATTGAGTATTGGCGCAGCAATTCCTCACGCACCATGTTGCTCACGACGCTTTGTTGTATGGCACTACCCTGCAGCATTTCAGCAGGCACTTTACCACCAAGCATCGACCGCATTTGTTGTTGTTGCTGTTGCAATGTTCGCTGAAAGTCGCGCAAGGTAATTTCAGTATCATTCACTTTGGCTGCCACCAATTCTCCACCAACGCCAATATACTGCTGAATCCCCCAAAACAAAAAGGGAATACTTATAAAGCCAACGATGATATAAGCCAGCCAGCCTTTAGATTTGTCGCGAATCGATTGCAGCATGATTTAGCCGTGGTTAGTGATTAGACTATTGAAAAATAGCAAAGCTGAGTTCACAGTCATCTCTAAGTCAAATGGGGCACTAAAAAAAGGGGCGTACATTAAATGACGCCCCTTTTAAATAATGGCGGAGTGGACGGGATTCGAACCCGCGACCCCCGGCGTGACAGGCCGGTATTCTAACCAGCTGAACTACCACTCCAAGATGTAACTTAGTATTTAGTAACACGAACCAAACACTAATGGTGGGTGCTGAGAGATTCGAACTCCCGACCCTCTCCTTGTAAGGGAGATGCTCTACCAACTGAGCTAAGCACCCGGCAAAGAGCGCGCTAGTTTACGGCATCCTTTAACGCTTTACCAGCTTTGAAAGTAGGCATTTTACTGGCTTTAATTTCGATCGCCTCACCGGTACGGGGATTTCTTCCGGTACGGGCCGCACGGTCTTTAACTTGGAAGGATCCAAAACCAATCAAGTTGAGTTGATCTCCATCTTTTAGAGCATTGGTTATAACATTCACGACGCTATCAACAGCTTTAGCCGCATCTGCTTTAGTAATATCTATATCAGTAGCAACGGCATCAACAAATTCAGATTTGTTCATTTTTTTCCTTGAGGTATGGGTAAGATTAATTTTCAATTCGAGGATAGTGGCGCCAATGAAATAAAATTACGAGTCATTGGAATACAGCACTGAATCCCTCCAAATTATCAACTTTCCTCCGGCAGTATCATTTTATTATATAGTGGACTTGTAGACTGCGAATAAGCAGTTAGATAATAGAGGCCGTTTTATACCAACCCCTACATGAAGG
>FXBE01000166.1_pt1 | contig 11454 bp, 11 predicted proteins | sample 5335311 | NCBI WGS metagenome assembly FXBE01 (sample SAMEA103928390, study PRJEB20085) | sediment metagenome | biome: marine biome; feature: hydrothermal vent; material: sediment | place: Atlantic Ocean | collected 2013-08-06T02:46:56 | depth 0.05 m | reverse complement strand
TAAGCTAGTTCTGACTAGTCGCTCGTTCAGACTCATTCCAGTATTGGAAAATACTTTAGGGAATAACCAGAGGCTACATTGCTGGCTATAGCGAGTGAGCCTGAGCTATCCTGCTTTAAAATGAATACGAACCCACAATGAAAAGCACCCACTTTACTCCTGCTACGCTTGAGTTTCTTACTGAGCTACAGGAAAACAATAACCGCGAATGGTTTAACACCCACAAAGAACGCTATGAGGAAAAGGTGCGCGGCCCGGCGCTGGACTTTATTGCTGATTTTGGGCCGGGACTGAAATCCTTGTCGAGACACTTTCTTGCTATTCCTAAGAAAAGCGGCGGGTCGATGATGCGACCGTATCGGGACACACGCTTTTCAAAAGACAAAACGCCTTACAAAACCAATATAGGTATTCAATTTCGCCATGAACGGGGTAAAGACGTGCATGCCCCGGGATACTACTTACACATTGAACCAGATTCTTTCTTCCTCGGTGTCGGGATCTGGCGTCCGGATGGAACTGCGCTGAAAGGTATCCGTGAAGCTATCGATGAAAATCAAAAAAAATGGCTGACGTTAAAAAATGGGGAATTTACACAGATATTCGAACTCTCGGGCAGCTCTTTAAAAACTCAACCTCGAGGTTATCCAAAAGATCACCCACTCATCGAAGACCTGAGACGCAAAGACTTTATCGCCATCCACGCGTTAGATCCTAACGCTATTTATTCGAATCATTTCCTTGAAGACTGTTTAAAAAAATTCTCCAGCACCGATGCATTTATGAAATTTCTATGCAAGGCACTGGAGGTGCCATTTTAGGAACCACTTAGACACCCCTGCCTATGCTAGCCACCTAGGCTGGATCTAGTAAAGCTTCCCTACCTCTATGCCTCAGTGAGGAGAAAATCAGCACCGCATCAATGACCTATCTACGAACGTGAAAGCTATATATACTCATACTTGGAGAACCCTAATACACCTCTGAGATGGCTACTGGGGCTATCTGATAGGTGGTGGTTTGTTTGATGGGTTTGATCAGTGGTCATGGACGATCATAACTCCAAAACCATAAACTCTAACTGCTTAGAAATAAGCACGTGACTCTCGAAACAACGAATCCCAGGGCACATGCCCGGGATTCGTTCCGTTCAATCAATTACATATCTAGGAGAACTAATTCTCTAACACTCTTGGAAGCTTGCCCTTTCCTTACTGAAATAAGGCCAGCTTTTCCATCACCCCATCAACAGCGGGTTTGATAATTGGACCTACACCGGGAATCGCGCTGATCTTATCGATTAAGCCCTGGATCTGTGGCAAGCCATTGGAAACGATTCCTGAAATTGGAGCTCTTGCAGCTTCAGGTAATTTGTCCATCAGACCGACTAGACCGCCAAGCTTGCTGGTTGTTTCATCAAGTTGCGGTATGGCCGCTTCAGCCGACGCCTCATCGGTAATCCCTCCAAGAGAATCCGTGACCGATCCCATAACACCCGTTAGTTCTTGGCCTAAATCCATGTTCCCAGGTACGGCATCTTTTGCAACATCAACCGCTTTATCCGTACCGCCTTTGGTAAAGAAATTATAGGCAAAAAGTAAACCGCCAATAACAAGCGCGATAGGCAAAAGTTTACCCAGAAATGATTTTCCTTCAGGGGCAGTATTTGACGCCTTAGCACTCGAAGCCGGCCTTGTCACCGGGACAACATCATCAGCACTACCAGAAGCATCCAGTTTAAAACCAGATGGCATTGCTGCAGCAATATTGTCTTTCTGCCCGTTCAGCATACCCATAAGACTGCCGACATCCATACCACCACCGCCGCTGCCCATTAGTTTGCGCTTAACAACACTAATAATCACAGGCGCCAACAAACCCAGTAAAGATTTTGCAGGCCCTTTTCCAAGGCCACTAAACCCCGCTATCGCAGAGACAAGGGCACCTATTCCACCACCGCCAAGTAGTGTACTAAGAATGCCCGAGCCTGCATCCATCATAGAACTCTGGCCACTGCCACCCAGCAAGTCTGTTAAATTATCCAGAATACCATCATCTTGATTATTGACTGCACCTAGCAATGCCTCGGCGCCAGAGCTACTTGCACCTGAACTTGTTAAGCTACTTAATAGCCCAGGAATCGCACTACTAATCGCGGAACTGTTTTGCTCGGCACCACCACCCAGTACTCCGCCAAGTTGACCCATCACTTGCTCACCGAGCTGATCCTTAACAAGGTCAATTAAATTGAAACTCATACACTTTCTCCTTCGCTGATATAGAATTCGATTACCCAAAGTAGGGATGGATTCCACCCGTTTGATGACTAATCAATCACCATCATAAACAGCATGGTGGTAAAAGACCAATGCACCAACGTAATGTAATTTAATGTGATTTTTAATTAAGCTGTACCAAGAAAATTTTATCAGCGTTTACCAGCCATGCAACACACCTTATAGCACGCACTCATTCATGAATTAATACCAACGCTTTCTCAGGCAATTCGTTAAACAGCTTAACCACATCTTGATTCCGCATACGCACGCAACCATGAGAAACAGGCTGTCCAATCAAACCTTCTTCGTGTGTTCCATGGATGTAGATATAACGTTTATAGGAGTCAATGCCTGTACCAAAATTAATACCCGGCTCAAGCCCGCTCAAACGGAGAATTCGAGTCGTAATCAAGTCCTCACCACTGTGCTGTGGTCTCGATTCAATTTTGGTAATTTTTCCGGTTTCATTCCGGCCTTTAAAAATCATGCCGCTAGGACTATTGGCACCGATTTTATCGCGGACATAATGTACCCCGATAGGCGTTTGATAGCTCCCTTCTTTGTTCCCTATGCCTCGTTTAGCGGTAGAAATAGGATATTCGGCAAGTCGCTTCCCATCACGATAATAATCTAGCCTTTGAGCGCCAATATTTACGACGGCGATGACGTCGTTACGATACTCGGGATAATCCGTTGTTAATTGTTGTAGCTGCCGTATTTCAACATCACTGCTCATAACGGAACGGGAAAAAATGAAGAGTATAACTAAGCGAACGGTAGTCCGCATTAGGCGTTATTATATAAATCCACGCCAACCGTCTGGCGCTTATGTTTGGCTTTTGCGGATTCACCGCGTTGCCGACCTAGCTCGTCGAGATAGTCGGGACTAACGCCCGTAACATATTTTCCGTCAAAAACAGAACAGTCAAAAGTTTCGATGCCTTTATTACCTCGCTTTACGGCACTGATTAAACTCTCTAGCGATTGATAAACAATACAGTCCGCACCTATCGCCTCCCCCACTTCTTCTTCCGTACGGTTATAGGCAATTAATTCCTCGGCGGCCGGCATATCAATCCCATACACATTCTGAAAACGAATAGGCGGTGCTGCAGAGGCAAAATAAACCTTGTTAGCACCTGCATCGCGTGCCATTTGTACAATCTGGCGTGAGGTCGTGCCACGTACAATTGAATCGTCCACCAGCATCACGTTTTTACCTTGAAACTCAAGATCAATGGCATTCAGTTTTTGGCGTACTGATTTTTTCCTGGCTTGTTGGCCCGGCATAATAAAGGTGCGCCCAATATAGCGATTTTTAATAAATCCCTCTCGGTATTTAACCCCGAGCCGCATGGCCATTTCCATAGCGGCAGTTCGACCGCTCTCAGGCACAGAAATAATGACGTCGATATCGTGATCGGGCCAATCGCGCATTACTTTCTCGGCCAGGGTTACACCCATGCGCATGCGCACTTTGTGCACCGAACTCCGATCAATGAAGGAGTCTGGGCGCGCGAAATAAACGTATTCAAAAATACAAGGATTAAGCTGTGGGTTATCCGCGCACTGCTGGCGATAAATATCGCCTTGCTCAGAAATAAAAATCGCTTCGCCAGGCTCAAGATCACCTATCACCTCATATCCAAGAGCGTCTAGCGCGACCGTCTCTGAGGCAATGATGTACTCGGCACCCTCTGGGGTGTCACGACGGCCATAAACAACAGGGCGTATACCATGCGGATCGCGAAAACCGAGAATGCCGTAACCCACAATCAATGCAATAACTGCGTAGGCCCCAACACAGCGGTGATGAACGCCTGAAACCGCAGCAAAAACATCCTTAGGTCGAGGGCTTAGCTGATCCTGCTTTAACAATTCCTGGGCTAAAACGTTGAGTAGCACCTCCGAATCTGAGGTGGTGTTGATGTGTCGTCGATCTTGTTGAAACAGTTCTTTTTTTAGCGCTTCTGAGTTGGTTAAATTGCCGTTATGACCCAGCGCGATCCCATACGGGGAGTTGACGTAAAAGGGCTGAGCTTCTGCAGAACTCGAGGATCCTGCCGTCGGGTAGCGCACATGACCAATACCCATATTTCCACTCAGACGTTGCATGTGTCGTAGTTGAAAAACGTCACGCACCAAACCGTTATCTTTGCGTAAAAAGACTTGCTTATCGTCGCACGTAACAATACCTGCCGCATCTTGTCCGCGATGCTGTAAAACCGTCAACCCGTCGTAAAGTGACTGGTTAACCGGGAAATTACCAACAATACCGAGAATGCCACACATGGGGAGCTCTCCTATCCCAGTTTTGTTGGGATTAAGTAGGTGGGCATAAATATTTTAACAAAATTTATGCAGGATATTTTTCGCTATTCAAGGCGTTATTGAGGGAGCATAGTGAGCTACGCGACCGAAATAATAACGCAGAAGAGCGGAAAATAAACTCGTAAATTGTCAAAATATTTATGCCCACCTGCTAATGTCAGGAAAAATGCTGCGCGAGCGAATCAGGCAAAAGCGCTTTCAACCAAACAGCCGCATCGTGAAAATAAGGTAACGTCAGTGACTGGTGCCACCATTCTTCGTGGGGCATATTCGTGAGTGTAGCGAGTAAAACCATGATCGCAACAATTAAACCCCCACGTAAAAACCCAAATACCAACCCCATGGTCCGATCAGTACCGCTGAGACCCGTCTTATCAACAAGTTGTCCTATCAAATAATTGATGACACCGCCAACCACTAAAATGACAAGAAAGATAATAACGAAGGCAATCAGCGTCTGCACCGTCTGATCACCCACCTGAAATGGCAGCATTTTCGCAAAGCTTGATGAAAAAGATAGGCTAACCCAAACACCCAGGACCCATGTCGCTAAGGAAATCGCTTCTTTGACCAAACCGCGAAAAAGCCCAATGATTACTGAAAACCCAATAACGACAAAAACGACAATATCAACCCAATGCATCTAGCAGGCTCCTGGTGAAGTAGAAGTTTTGTATTAGAATCAATTATATCCCCATCACGATCGACTTTCCCATAAAAAGGGGAACTCAATGTTTTGAGGGATGTATTCGTAGCTTAATTTAGAGTCACAATAACGCGAATCTAAGGATGAGCGACAACAATACCTTCGAGTTGCTCACTGTCAGCCAAACGCTGGCGCAGCTCATCAGCATCTTCACGAGCAGGTTGCGGACCCACCTTGACACGAAAAATGGTACGCCCTCTGAAATCAATATCCTCTAAAAAAGCCGGGAACCCGGATGCTACCAACCTATCCGTAAGCTCAGCGGCATTCTTTTGATCTCCAAAACTGCCGACTTGAACGACAAACCCTGCCTCGGTTGCAGCCGCAGGCTTAGATTCGACGGCAGGCTTGGAAGCGAGTTCAGGCTTCGCTTCAACAGGTGCTTCTTCGACGGGTGCCTCTTGGACCAACGGCGCCGCCTTTGCAGCTTCTTCAGCACCATCCATTGCTGCAGGCGTTCCACCGGTAGGATCAATAGCTTCCTCAACAGGAGGCACTTGATCGTTCGGCGGCGTGGGAATTTGCTCTTCCAGGGGATTCATTTCCCCCATTGACGGCGATGGGGGAACCTCCACAACGGGTGGGGGAGTCTTCTGTTCAACCCGATTAGGAATATCGTAAACCGGTTTTGGCGGTATCTCGATTTGCATCGGAGTGGATCCCTCATCTTTCTTGCCGTCCAAAAACATCGGAAGGAAAATAACGGCCAGTGCAATAAGAACAGCAGCACCCACTAGTTTTTTCTGTAATGATTTGTCCATGAGCTATTTCGAGATTTAGGATTTGATTGCAACATTATAAACATGTAACACGCCAAACTTCATCTGGATTATCAATAATTATTCCTTCTCGGGATGCATCATCTGGTTTGAAATTGATGACTCATTCTAAATGACGAAGTGCTTAAAGCATGACCCACTTCAACCTGATCGTTCAAATACTAGAGGATACGCTTAGGCTACGCATTTCGGCCACGGTATAGAAAGACCCTGTGACGACCAACCGATCCTGATCGGACAACATGGATTTTGCCATCTGCCAAGCAGCGGCAATATCAATCATGGTAAATTCTTTTGCTTGTGGAATGGCCTTTTTAAGGAGGTCTTGCAGCGCGGAGGCTTCCATCGCACGTTCAGTGTGTGCTGCGCTCAAAATCCAAACGTCTGCCACGGGCGCTAGCGTCTTCAACATGGTTTCGACATCCTTGTCTCCCATAACACCAAAAAGAATATACGTTTTACCCATAACCCTATGTTCTTCCAACATGTACGCGAGCATTTGAGTGCCATCGGGATTATGCGCAACATCTAGAATGACCTCAAAGCCCACGTGAATACTGTGCGGATCGAGACGTTCATACCTGCCAGCGAGATGAACCTTACGCAGTGCCGCTCGGATAGCCGCCTCTTCAGGCCGCAATGAGGTGGGTAACAACTGACTGATTGCAATCGCCCCAGCCGCATTTTGAAATTGGTGCTTTCCCCGTAAACCAGGCTCAGGCAATGCCTTGAAATGACGAGCATCAAACCACCAGTCCCACTCACCCTCACCCACTAAAAAGCCAAACTCCTTTCCCAATTGAAAATAGTGACTTCCTACCTCCTCGAGGAACACTTTCATAGCCTCGGGCGGATCAGGTTCACTCACAACCAACGGCTGATCACGGCGGGCAATCCCCGCTTTTTCAAGCGATATCCCATCTCGACCTTCACCCAGCCATTCCGTATGATCAATACCAATCGCGGTAATCAACGCTAAATCAGCATCCAAAATATTGACCGCGTCCAAACGTCCGCCCAGCCCAACCTCTAGAATGGCAATATCGACGCATTGTTTTGCAAATACCCACAATCCCGCGAGCGTACCAAACTCAAAGTAACTCAGACTGATCGCACCACGCGCCTGATCAATATGATCAAAGGCATCGATAATCCATTCATTCGATGCCTCCGCGCCTGCCACACGGATACGTTCATTGTATCGATGCATATGCGGGGATGTGTAGGCACCTACTTTGTGTCCGGCCTCTAACAGCATCGCCTCCAGCATTGCTACAGACGACCCCTTACCATTGGTACCCGCCACAGTAATAACCAGATGCTTTGGACCCAGTAAACCCATTTTAGCGGCAACTTTACTGACACGCTCAAGCCCAAGTTCAATGGCCTTAGGATGGAGTGATGCCTGCCAATCTAGCCAGTCGTCTAGGGAGTCAAAACGCATATTTAGTGACAACTCAACAGATTACGAAATCTAGAATTATAAGGCTTACTGATATCTCACTGCAGAGACACAGAGAGCGAGAGTTTTCTTTTCTAATTATTAATAACGTTATTCTCTGAGTCCTCTCCGCCTTCGTGGTAAGTCATATCTTATAAGAAGCCGCTCGTAGCCCTCAGGAACACCAAAGAATTTAGGCAACTGAAGGCGCTGGAAGATGCATCAGTATCGAAAGCAAGGAAGATATTTCCTTGCGTAACTCCCGACGATCAACGATTCGATCGATAGCACCATGCTCAAGTAGAAATTCAGAGCGCTGAAAGCCCTCCGGTAATTTTTCGCGCACTGTTTGTTCGATCACCCTCGGCCCAGCAAAGCCGATCAAAGCCTTAGGTTCTGCAATGTGGATATCCCCCAGCATCGCAAAACTCGCTGAGACGCCACCCATCGTTGGATCCGTGAGCACAGAAACGAAAGGGATGCCCGCCTTGCGCATACGCGCTAACGCGGCGCTGGTTTTAGCCATCTGCATTAATGAAAACAGTGCTTCTTGCATGCGCGCACCACCACTGGCGGAAAATACAACCAACGGAATTCTAGCCTCCAGACTGACGTTCACAGCACGCACAAATTTTTCACCAACCACTGCGCCCATCGACCCGCCCATAAACTTAAATTCAAACGCGGCTGCAACCAGCGATAATTCGTGAACGCGCCCCTTCATCACGATGAGTGCATCTTTTTCGTTTGTGCTTTTTTGCGCAGCACTCAAGCGATCACGGTATTTTTTACTATCCTTGAATTTCAGTACGTCGATCGGCTCGAGGTCAGCCGCGATTTCTTCGCGTGGCTCGGGATCAAGAAAGGCATCCAGACGTCGGCGCGCACCAATGCGCATATGGTGCCCGCACTTAGGACAGACATCGAGATTACGCTCTTGTTCAGCTCGGTAGAGCACCGCATCGCAAGATTCACACTTGCTCCACAAACCCTCCGGAACCGCACGTTTTTCAGTGGTTTCGGTGCGGATTCTCGATGGGACCAATTTTTCAAACCAACTCATTCAATTGACTCCGTTGAAACTCGATCCATTGCTTTGCGCATATTGGAAAGCAAATCACTTATTTTAGTTTTAATTAACTGTTCATCGTCTTGATTATCGGCGATATGCTGAACAATTGCACTTCCCACCACCACCGCATCGGCCACGCTGGCAATCGCTGCTGCATCAGCCGCAGTCTTGATACCAAACCCCACGCCAACAGGAAGATCGACGTAACGCCGAACCTCTTGCAACTTTTCCTTCGCCGAATCGACGTCCAGTGATTTGGCTCCGGTCACGCCTTTTAGGGACACGTAATAAACAAAACCACTGCTGGCAGCCGCGATTTTCTGCAAGCGCTGAGCAGTGCTGGTGGGTGCCGCTAGGAAAATGAGGTCAAGCTCAGCTGCCTTGAACGCCTTAATAGGATCAGCACCTTCTTCCGGCGGCATATCCACGATCAGTACGCCATCAACACCTGCCGCAGAGGCTTTATTCGCAAATTCACGATAGCCCATCACCTCAACTGGATTAAGATACCCCATCAGGATCACCGGCGTCTCAGGGTCTTTTTGGCGAAACTCAGCCACCAAGGCGATGACATCATGCAAAGATACATCATGCTTCAGCGCCCGTTCGCAGGCGAGCTGAATAACGGGGCCTTCGGCCATAGGATCAGAAAACGGAACACCTAGCTCGATCAGATCTGCCCCAGCCTTCACAAGTGTATGCATCAGATCCACAGTCAAGCCAGGATTGGGGTCGCCGGCGGTAAAGTAGGGAATAAGTGCCTTACGACCTTGTGTTTTTAATGCCTCAAAACGCTGCGCGATGCGACTCATAACCCGATACCCTCCAAGCGCGCGACGGTATTAATATCTTTATCGCCGCGGCCCGAAAGATTCACGATCAGGATTTGATCCGAACTCATGGTCGGCGCCAGCTTCATGGCATACGCCAGCGCGTGACTACTCTCCAGCGCAGGAATAATCCCTTCGATACGCGTCAGGGCGTGAAAAGCTTGCATGGCTTCATCATCCGTTACCGCCACATATTGGGCGCGTCCGTTGTCCTTGAGCCAGGCGTGCTCGGGTCCAACACCGGGATAATCCAAGCCGGCTGAGATGGAGTGCGTAGGAATGATCTGGCCATTGGCATCTTCCATAAGATAAGTGCGATTGCCATGCAAAACGCCCGGTTGGCCTGCGCACAATGGAGCCGCATGGCGGCCCGTGGCCAGCCCGTCACCCGCAGCCTCTACGCCGTACATCTCAACATCAGTATCGTTTAAAAAAGGATGAAATAATCCAATCGCATTGGACCCGCCGCCCACGCAAGCAATCAGCGCATCGGGTAATCGACCTGCCTGCTCCTGGATCTGTTCGCGTGCCTCGCGACCAATAACGGCTTGAAAATCTCGCACCATGGCCGGATAAGGGTGAGGTCCCGCAACCGTGCCAATAATATAAAACGTATCGTCAACGTTCGTCACCCAATCGCGCATCGCCTCATTGAGCGCATCTTTCAAGGTCTTGGATCCAGAAGTCACAGGCACAACCTGCGCGCCCAGTAATTTCATACGATAGACATTGGGAGACTGACGCTCGATATCCTCAGAGCCCATATACACCACACACTCCAAGCCGAGCCGCGCTGCCACGGTTGCAGTCGCCACACCATGCTGACCTGCGCCCGTTTCAGCAATAATCCGCGTCTTACCCATGCGTTTGGCTAACAGTGCTTGGCCGATGGTATTGTTCACCTTGTGCGCACCGGTATGGTTTAAATCTTCTCGTTTTAGGTAAATGCGCGCACCACCCAACTCTCGGCTCCAGCGCTCCGCCAAATAAAGCGGACTGGGCCGACCCACATAATGCGCTAGATCCTGGTCAAACTCGGCCTGAAATTCAGTATCGCGAGTGAAGCGCTCGTATGCTTCGAGCAATTCCGCCAGTGGGTCCATTAACGTTTCTGCTACAAAACGACCACCATAAGGACCAAAATGCCCTTCACCATCGGGATAGGCCGTCCAGTCTTTTACATTGGGATTAGGATTCATTGTCGGCACGTCTGACCTCTTGCAATAACGCCATAATTTTATCGGCATCCTTGATGCCAGGAGAAGATTCTACGCCGCTACTCAAATCGACGGCATAAGGATGAGTCGTGTGAATGGCTTCAGCGACATTCGACGAATTCAAACCGCCCGCCAGTATAATCGGGCGATCAAAGTCATCAGGCAGTGCCGACCAATTAAACGTTTGCCCTGTCCCACCTGCCTCACCAACTGCATGACCGTCCAGCAGCAATCCGGTCGCATCCGCATAAGTGTCTGCATACGTTTGTAGATTGGTATCCCCAAGCATGCCAATCGCCTTGATGTACGGCATCGAATAAGCATTACAATCAACCGAACATTCGTCACCATGAAATTGCAAAAGGCTGAGCGATACCCGTTTTAGCACTGTCTCAATCTCACTCGGTTGTGCATCCTTAAACAATCCAACCACGGTGACAAAGGCCGGTACTGCCTGCACGATCTCAATGGCCTGTTCAATGGATAGAAATCGGGAACTCTTTGGGTAAAAAACCAGCCCGATGGCATCTACTCCTGCAGAGACGGACGCTTGGGCATCCTCCACACGCGTGATCCCGCAAATCTTGACTCTCGTGCGCTTTTTCACAGCGTCTAATGCTCAACGAAAAAAAGAAGCCGATAATATCAGATCCCGTTGTTAAGGTGGCTAGGCGATGGGTAATTAGGGATTTAGGCAGGGAGAAATGCTCCATAGCAACAGAGTGTTATGGATCTAAATTCAAGAGGTCAATGGTGTGTTTGTTGATTGGCATCATAAATTAGTATTTTATAATATGAC
>FXBE01000165.1_pt1 | contig 11482 bp, 12 predicted proteins | sample 5335311 | NCBI WGS metagenome assembly FXBE01 (sample SAMEA103928390, study PRJEB20085) | sediment metagenome | biome: marine biome; feature: hydrothermal vent; material: sediment | place: Atlantic Ocean | collected 2013-08-06T02:46:56 | depth 0.05 m | reverse complement strand
TTATGCTACCACTTGATAACACTAACGCCAAATCATGTTTTCCCAATGCCTTTGTCATCCTCCTGCTGCCTCTGCTTTTTCTGGTAGCGCTTGCTCTGGGATATGCCGGTATCATCCCCTTTAAAGTGGAGATGCATACACTGATCATCATCTCTTTTATCTTTGTTGTTTTCAGCTTTTTTGTGAGACACAATGCCAACTATGCGGCCTGCCATATGAAAGGCTCTTTCAGCCGAATGGAAGAGAGTCTTCAGAGTGAACTCAGGGTAAATGCTCTGACCATTATGGGAAAAACAAAATCCACTTTGCATGTCAAGGATTTTATGACAGACTATTACAAAGATATCCGTAATGACAACTTTGCACGGGTTGCTCCTTCTGTATTTCCCATGTTGGGGATATTGGGAACGTTCATTGCCATTGCTATTTCAATGCCGGACTTCACCGTGAAAGATCTCAATGCACTCGATCAGGAGATATCGATACTTCTTTCCGGAATAGGAACAGCGTTTTATGCTTCTATTTACGGGATCAGTCTTTCGCTGATATGGACCTACTTTGAAAAAAGAGGGAATACGAAAGTCGATAAAAACCTCTATGATCTGGAAAAACTGTACGATGCGCGCGTATGGAAACGTGCAGAACTTATCAAGCATGAGCATATGCAGAGTGAACTGAAGGACCAGGAGATCGTCCAGACTCTGAAAGAGACATTCAATATGGACTTTATTAAAGAGTTGAATGAACAGTATCTGAAGAATTTTACAAGCATAGTGAACAGTACGACAGACAGTTTTTCTCTGCTGAATGACCACATGCGTGAAGCATCTGCAGAGCTTAGAGATACGCTCAACCGTGTACACAGCAGACAGGAGAGTGTGAATGCGGTCGAAACCATCAGAGAGAACATTAAAGGCTTTAATTCCAATGCACTGAATTTGCAGAGGTCCATGGAACATTTTGACGGAACGGTTGAGCATACTTTTACAAAAATCGACTCTGAAATGGGAGAGATCGTTCAAAAACTGTCTACTTTTGCAAGCCTTATTTCCGAACAGAACCAGATGATCCTTGAGAAAATGGGTGACCTGAAAAAGGATGAGAGTCCATACAATGTTTAGAAAAAACAATGATGACAGCTCCAACTTCTGGATATCCTATGCAGACCTGATGGCAGGACTGCTTTTTGTTTTTATCCTGCTGATCGGTGCCATAGTCTCCAAATCCATTATCTTAAAGAGCAATCTTCATGAAAAAGAAGACAGCCTGATGAAGATATCACAAACACTAAAGCTAAAAGAAACGAATCTTGATAAGATAAAAAGTGCATTGGCCGAGAAAAAAAGAGATATTGAAGAGAAAAAGAAGCTCATCTCCTCAAAAGACAAAAACCTTTTGAAAACACAAAGAACACTGAAACTGAGAAAAGATGAAATAGACAAACTCAACAAAATGTTACTGGCTGCAAATACACAACAGGACCTTCTCAACAACAAGATCGTTGTTGTACAGAATCTTTTAAATGAAAGTAAAAAAGAGAAAAATACGTTCAAGAAGCAGTTAGAGGATTATAAAGGAAAAGTGATCGTCCTTTCCAGTCAGGTCTCTGATGGGAACAAGACCATCAAGGAGAAAGACAAAAAACTTCTGGAACTCCTGAATGCTTTAGATGAGAGAAAGACAAAATATGACGGACTCATCGAAAAACTGCAAAGTCAGAAAGCAAAGATCAAGTCGCTCACAGGGATCAAGCTCAAAGTGGTCGCTGCGCTCAAAGAGTCCCTGGGAGACAAAGTGGCCATAGACAAGAACTCCGGTTCTCTGAGAGTCTCCTCGAATATTCTTTTTGACAAGGGTTCCTCTGTACTCAAAGAGGGTGCGAAAGCCGAACTGAAAAAAGTGTTTGAAGAGTATATCGGCGCACTTGTGACCAATCCCAAGATCAGACCGCATCTTGACAAGATCATCATCGAGGGGCATACGGACAGTGACGGCGGGTACATCTATAACCTGAATCTTTCACAAAAACGTGCTTTGGCGGTCATGAACTACCTGCTGACACTGGATTTTGCAAAAGAACATAATATCAAACCTTTGATGATCGCTTCAGGACGTGCTTACCTTGATCCTGTCAAGGTCAATGGCGTGGAAGACAAAGAGGCTTCAAGACGTATTGAGATCAAGTTCAGACTGAAAAATGAAGATGCCATGCATGAGATAGAAAAGGTACTCGATGCAGAGTGATTTTGAAGCAAGCAGCCTAAAACAGGCGAAACAGACACTTTCAAAAGAATTGGAAATGGCAGAACGTATACATGCGCTTCAAAAGTCACATCAGAAGGAGAAGGCAAAGAAGCCTTCCCTCTGGCAGCAGATAACAGGTTTCTTCCGCAGACTCTTCTAAAGGGCATCTCTAATAATATGACAATTTGACATATTTTCCATCCAAACATATTTTTTACCCTATACTCAATCATCCCAGCTTGTAAGGAAAAAATATGTCTTGCCTCAAACCATTGAAAGAACTTCACAAAGATGACAAACCCCGGGAAAAAATGCTGAAAAAAGGTGTAGCAGCGCTGAAAAACGATGAACTGCTTTCCGTGCTGCTCGGTTCGGGTATTCAGGGAAAAGATGTGCGAAAACTTTCCAAAGAGATCGTTGCGCTGATGGAAAATGACTTTGGTGCATTGAGTCTTGACGGACTTTGCGGCATACATGGCCTGGGCATTGCCAAAGCCTCGCAGATCATCGCTTCCATCGAACTCTCGAAACGTTATCTGATACGTACGAACAAGCGTATTTGTTCAGCAGAAGAAGTGTATGGGGAGTTAAAGGCATTTTCTACTAAAAAACAGGAACATTTTCTAAGTATTACCCTGGACGGTGCTTCGCATATCATCAATGTACGGACCGTATTTATCGGTACTTTGAACCAGAGTATGGTCCATCCCCGTGAAGTCTATGCAGATGCCATTGCGGACAGAGCGGCGGGGATCATTGTCGCGCATAACCATCCATCGGGAACCCTGGAGGCAAGCAGGGCGGATATACAGATAACCCAGCGTTTGAAAGAAGTTTCAAAACTGGTCGGCATAGAGTTGCTGGATCATGTGATATTGGCAAAAGAGGGGTATTACAGCTTTTCGGATGAAGGTTTGCTGTAGTTGGAATCATTATTGTCATTCGCTGTCTTATTGGCATCTGCAAGTGCTTTTTCCCGCTCTTCCTTCTCTTTCTGCTGATATTTTCTGAATGCGCGTATATTTTCAAGATGCTCTTCATAGGTAGCACAAAACTTATGTCCGCCTTCAGGTTTCAGCATAAAAAAGAGGTACGCATTTTTTTCAGGGAGCATGGCAGCACGGAGTGCATCCAGTGAAATGGTACCCAGCGGGTAGGGCGGCAAGCCTTTGTGTTTGTAGGTATTGTAGTAGCTTGTGTCTGTTTTGATGCGCTCAGGTGTCACAATGGTGTGTGAGAAAGTGCCGTAATTGAGCGTACTGTCCATTTGAAGTTTCATATTCTTTTTTAGACGGTTATGGATCACCGAAGAGATGAGAGGCATTTCTATGACAGAGTTACTCTCTTTTTGTATAATCGATGCAATGGTCAGCAAAATTTTTATCTCAAAATGATCGGGTCTGTTCTTAAAGGTTTTTTCAATGAAAATATCAAGCATTTTGTTTGATACGGAAAAAAGGTATACCATCACACTTCTTTCATCTGCTTTTCTGGCTACTCTGTAATGTCCGGCAAAGATATCAGCCTCCTTGAACCTGCTCCTGGCCTTGTACTGTTCATACAATTTGTCTCTGTTGAGTTTCAGGTCATTTGCCAGACGTGCCAAAAGTTCATCGTGCGTCTCTCCCGCATAGATCACGATATCCATGGTCTCTGCTTGATTTTTGTAAATATTTTTAAAAAAATTGAATCTTCCGTGCCTATGTCTGTCCAGGGTATACCAGCCGCTTTGCGGTACTTTATCTGTCTGAAGCATGATCTTGTCAACAAATGTCACGGTATAACCGTTCTTTTCAAGAGAATCAATAATACTCTCTGTATTGGAAGCATCAATGTAAAGTGTTTCAGAAGCTTTTTTGTCGATGGGGATAAAATTGTAAAGCAGAGGGATGAACAGTATGACAAGGAGTATCTCAATGTAACGGACAATGTGTATGTACTGTTCAGAGAGTATTATTTTAAGCAAAGTAGACTTTAACCCTCCAGACTCTTCTCGTCAATGACAATGATCCCGTCATGGTCGGCGAGGAGGATCTCTCCATTCTTAAAAAAAACCCCGCCAAATGTAAATGTTACATCACGTTCACCCGCCTGTTTCTCATGGCTTTTTCGCGGACAGGTACCCAAGGCCCAGAGGCCTACAGGGATGCTCTTTGTAATGTGTGTATCACGGACATAACCGTTGATGAGTATGCCGGCCCAGTTGTTCTCATGGGCGAACTTCATAAGATTCTCTCCCACGACCGCATAATGCGCACGGTTCACATCCACGACGGCGATGCGTCCTTCCCCCGGCTCTTTTAACATGGTGATAAGATCTGAATTCTCTTCATTGAGTTTCAGTGTGGCTATGGGGCCTTTGCATTTTTCAACACCGCCGTAGCTGTGGTATTCGGGTGAGAGTACCTGTACTTTTTCATGGTGTTCGTCTGAAATGTCGGCAGTATAGAAAGGCATATTCTGTCCTTGTGATATTTTATCTATTGGATTATACTAAAAAAAATCAATAATTAGGTAGAATTAGAGTTATAATCTTTTTACAAAGCAGAACAATGAAAGTAGTTACGGGTGTAGTAGGGAATGATATTCATGTCGTTGCCAACAGGTTGATCGATATTTCTCTTGAAGAGCGCGGGTTCGAAGTGTTCAATCTGGGGGTCAATACTTACTTGGAAGAGTTTATGGATGCGGTTATCGAGACCGATGCAGATGTTCTTTTGATCTCCTCATTGAACGGAGAAGCGGAAGGGTGGTGCCGTGATCTTCAGATCTTGAAAAGCCAGTATGATTTCAGGAATGTGGCCTTTATGATCGGGGGGAACCTTGGTGTGGGTGAGATGGACGAAAGAGAGCTGGTACCCCGTTTTCAGAATTACGGTTTCGACCTTGTTTTTCATCAGACAGATCTGAATGAAGGTTTGGATCAGCTTGAAGCATTTTTGCAAAGACACAATGAGGGAGCAGATAAATGAGTTCTCTCTTACAGCGTGAACGTGAGATCATTGTCAAAAACGAATATATAGACCGTTTTGATTTTGAGGAAGTGGAAGATTTCATCAGGAATGCAAGCAAAGATCTGTTCATTTCCCACAAGTTCAAAACCTCTTCTGAAATGCTGGTACAGCCCCGCGGCGGTTTCCCTACTTATGATAAAGTGTTTCAGCTCTACAAAGAGTTCAAAGAGGCCAATGTCGATGTCCTGCCTCTGACCATCGACTCCAATACCCGTTTGAATGACTATGCCACAGCTAAAAAGATGCTGGCACTCTCTGAAGAGAACGATGTCGATATGCTCAACGGCTACCCGCTGGTCAACCACGGCTACAGAACCACCCGTAAAATGATCACCCATTACAATACACCGGTGAGTCTGCGTCACGGTACACCGGATGCCCGTTTGCTTGTAGAGACAGCTTTGGCTTCAGGGATCTTTGAAATTGAGGGCGGACCGATCACTTATCTACTGCCGTACTCCAAGAATTTTCCTATGGACAAAGCTTTTCTCTACTGGAAATATGTAGAACGTGTCTGCGCGAACTATTCCAGTTTGAATGAGCCGATCAACCGTGAATCCTTCGGTCCGCTTTCAGCTACCCTGCAGGCTCCTGCGATAGTAATAGTCATACAGATACTCGAAATGCTGCTCTCTCTGGAAGAGGGTGTGAAATCTTTCTCTGTCTCTTTCTCCCAGACAGGTTCTATGATTCAGGACATCGTCTGCTCCAATGTCATTAAAAAGCTGTCCCGTAAATATGCAGACCGCTTCGGTCACCACGATGCGGTTATCAACCTGGTCTACCATCAGTGGATGGGTGCATTCCCGTATAATAAAGAGTATTCGGACTCGCTCATCAACACTTCTACTGTGATAGCGGCCATGGTCGGGGCGGACAAGATCATTACCAAAACACGTAATGAAGCCTTTGGTATCCCGACCAAAGAGGCCAATGCTCTGGCTGTTGCCAATGTCAAATATACGCTTGGCATGCTCAAAGGGCTTCCGACAGTCGGAGATGAGGAAGAGGAAGAGAACTTGACCAATGAAGTGGACGAAATTCTTGAAGCGGTCTTTAACGACAAGGCAGACACGCTTTGGAGAAAGGTTTTCAACTCCATTAAAAAAGGCTACATTGACATTCCTTTCTCACCGCATATCATCAATGCCAATGAGGTCATTACCATTCGTGACCCGGAGAGCAATATCCGTATCCTCAAAAAAGGGAATCTTCCGATATCAGACAGGAGTTTTGCTTTTGAACAGTCCAAGATCAAACTGGCAGAGGGCGAGCGTGTGGTAGACAAGATCATCAAAGATATAGGGATCATGTTATGAATAAACTGTTTATAGACATAGGTTCTACCTATTTTAAAGTAGCGCAAGAGGGAAAAATAAATCAGTATTTCAGGGATTTCAACAAAAATATCCTGGATGACCTGAACGGAAAGTGTGCAGATATCATTTCCGGATATGATAAAGAAAATATCAATATCTGCTCTTCTGCCAATGGCGGTCTGAGTACGCTGATCATTGGACTAACCAACTCTTTTTCTTTGAAATATGCCATTAACATCGCTTTTAATTCGGGTATCAACATTATTGATACAGTGTTGTATCCAAAGATAGAATCAGAGCCGGTACCGTCAGAGCTGATCGATGTGGTGATCGTTGTCGGAGGGATCGATTCTGTGGAAAAGGTTTTTGATGAAAAACTTTTGGACTATCTTGCAAAAGTGAATTATCAGAATATTGTCTATGTCGGTTCGAAACAGAACGTACCGTTTTTGGAAAAAAATCTTGAGAATGTGGTGGTACTTGAAAATATCATTTCCGATACCCTGAAAATCCGGGAAGAAGCACTGAAAACCTATCTGACCGATCTCTATCAGGCAGATATCGTAGGGAAAGAGGATATCAAACAGCTTTATGCCATTACGTCAAACCAGATATTCTCCACGCCGTACGTCGTGAACCGTTCTTTGCCCAAGATCAACGAACGACTGGATGTGGCTGACCCTTTCATTGTGGTGGACATCGGCGGTGCAACGACAGACATCCATTACAGCCGTGACCTGGTCAATGACAATATTGTCGCAGAAGGCAGTTATGACCGTCTGGTCTTTAAAAAGCTTGGCGTTTACAAGTCACGTGAAAGTTTGGTACATACAGCGAAGAACAATGAGTTTGTTTTTGAATTGTTGGAGCATTTGAACGTGACCGAGAATATTTTGGAAGAGCAGAGTGAAAATGCCACACGCACTTTGATGCAGCTGGCTATTTTCCTTGTGCTTTACAAAGTATCCAAACACCATGCACAGTATGTGGAACTCAATCTTGAAATACTGAACAGTATTGTTTTAACAGGCGGCATTACCAAGGTCCTGACCCAGAAAGAGGTGGATGATATTGTGCTCTTCTTCTATAAGAAGATCCTGCAGTTCCACTCTGCGCCGACAACCCTGCTGGACAGCAATTACGAAATATGGACCTACGGAATATAAAAAAGGAGAAGCGATGTCAGTGAACAGCATTAGAAATCTTTTGGAATTGGCGGTACAGTATGAACCTGAGAAGATCGGACTTGTACACGGATCTGAAACCTATACCTACGCAGAACTTATCAACAGGGTTGACCAGATCGCACATTATCTGACGACACTGGGGTTGAAGAAAGGAAGCAGGGTGGGGATCTATTCCAATAAAAGTGCTTCCCAGGTCATTGCTATTCTGGCACTGCTCTCTACTGAGTATGTTTTTGTTCCTATTACCAGGCTTCTGAAACCGGAGCAGGTGAAGCACATCATCAATGACTGCAACATCTCCTGTATCATTACAGACAAAACCAAGATAGAGAACATCAAGGCCATTGACTTTGAAGGGAAGATCATCTCTTATGAATCATCTGAAGAGAGTGATGTCTCGTTTGAAGAGATCTGTAAATGCTACACTGCCGAGATAGAGTGCAATATCAACGGACACGACAATGCGGCTATCACATACAGTTTCGGTACTACGGGAAACCCCAAAGGGATCGTCATTGACCATCGTGCTTTCATAGACGGTGCACGTATCGTTTCAAATTATCTTGACATCAAAAGCGCTGATGTGATCTCGGGTATTTTGTCTTTTAATCTTGACTACGGCCTTAACCAGATCTTTACTTCTCTCTATAAAAAGGCAACGCTTGCCATACACAAGTTTGTGCTGCCTTCAGACTTTTTCACACATCTTATTAATGACAAGGTCACGGTATTACCGCTTATGCCCATACATGTTACACAAATGTTCGATGAAGATCTGCATCGTATTCCCCAGCCGGAACACTTTAGGAACCTGAGAACGGTCACCTCTTCAGGCGGGAATATCACACCTTTGATGTTAAAAAATATTACAAACCATTTTCCGGATGCGAAGTTCTACTCCATGCATGGTTTGACCGAAGCGTTCCGTTCCGCCTATCTTGATCCTGCACAGATCCACATCCGTCCAAACTCCATCGGTAAAGCTATTCCGGATGTACAGCTTTATATCATCAACGAAGAGGGAGAAGCCTGCAAGCCCCGTGAAGTGGGCGAACTCATTCACCGCGGTGCCTGTATCTACAAAGGATTTTGGAATGCTCCGGAAGAGACGGCACAGCGTTTTAAGAGCATTTCGATCCTGGACAAGGTACGCCACCCGGAAGGACAGTTGACTGACGAGATCGTTATTGCTTCGGGGGATTATGTCTATGCGGATGAAGAGGGGTATATTTACTTTGTTTCACGGAAAGACGACATGATCAAAACGCAGGGATTCCGTGTCAATCCGCATGAGATAGAAACAGTGGTATATGACCATATTTCAGATATCACGGAATGTGTGGTTTTCTCTATTCAAAACCCGAATATTGAAGAAGAGATCATTCTGGTATATGGCGGGGAGAGTGAACTGGGAAAAAATGAGATCCTCTTTGAACTCAAAAAGCATTTGCCAAACTATATGCTTCCGTCACAGATCGCATACAGAAAAAACATGCCTCTGAAGTCTTTGCATGAGAAACAGATTGACAAAGAAGTACTGAGAAGAGAGTTCCTGCTTTGAAACCTTCGCATGATCCGGTCAACCACTTTTCTGTTGCAGAAGAGATCTGGCATGCGGTGACACACGGTATAGGTTTTCTGCTGAGTATTGCCGCACTGGTACTGCTGGTGGTATTCGCGACCACAAGCGGATCGGTACTGCACATCACTGCGGCTGCGATCTATGGAGCAACACTCATTATTATGTACGGTTCTTCAACACTCTACCATGCCATTACCCATCACAGTGCCAAACAGTTCTTTCAGAAATGCGACCATTCCGCTATCTATTTTCTCATTGCCGGCACCTATACGCCTGTGATGCTGATCACTGTCGGCGGTGCATGGGGATGGACACTTTTTGGCATTGAGTGGGGCATCGCTGTCATAGGGATAGCACTGAAATTCATCTATCCTGGCAGATTTGAAACGCTTTCACTTATTGCCTATGTACTGATGGGCTGGCTGATCGTCATTGTCTTCGATACCTTTAAAGCCAACATCGATCCTGTAGGGTTTTGGCTTATTGTCGCGGGTGGTATTGCTTACACTTCAGGCATAGTCTTTTACGTTAAAGACAGGATCTCCTATTTTCATACGGTGTGGCATTTTTTTGTCATGGCTGGCTCTATTTTACAGTTTTTTGCCGTACTGCTTTATATACTCTAAAGGCTACCGAAACAAGTTTTATTGGAAGTGTTTGTGTAAAAAAGCATTAAACTGATTGGCAAAAGCATGGGCATCTTTTGGTCCAAATGCTTTGGGACCGCCGGTCATCTCTCCGCTTTCACGAATACTTTCCATCAAATTTCGCATTGCGAGATACTGTTTGATATTGTCAATAGAATAAAGTTCACCTCTGTGGTCTATTGCATGTGCATTCTTTGAGATGATGCGGTCTGCCAGAGGAATATCGGCAGTAATGACAAGGTCACCTTCCCGGCATAAAGCTACAATGTGATGATCTGCCTCATCCGCACCCTGGTCCACAATAATGTATTCTATATGTTTGGAATTTCCGACAGTGATCTTTTTATTGGCTATGATTTTGGTAGGAATAGAGAGCCGTTCTATACTTCTAAGCACAATGGGTTTCAGAAGATTGGGAAAGGCATCCCCATCGATGAAAAGTGTCAAAGTATCTCTTTGACACGCCCGACTTCACCGGTATTGAGACGTACTTTGATACCATGGGGGTGGGTAGGGGAATTTGTGAGGATCTTTTGTACTTTTCCGTAAGTCAGATAGCCGGTAGACTGATCTTCTTTGAGTACGACTGCAACATCAAGTCCATATTTGATATTGGCTCTTTTTGTGCCGTCTTTTGAAGTATTATTTTGCTTCATAGTTCAAAACTTTTTTTATGTTCGCAACAGAACAGAAAAAGACTGCATCAAAAAGAGGATCAAGTTTGGTTTTGTTCTCATCTATCACATCAAATGTCTGAAAGTAGAAACCCGGACCGTCTTCTTTATTGGCCGGTTTGACATGAAATACTATGGGTTTCAGTGCGCGGACAAGGTTCAGTATTTTTTTAAAACTTTTCTCCTCTTTCCCCGGTAGAAGATTGTCCTGTTTACCTTCGTTGACACGGGCTTTGATCAAAAGCTGCAGTTTGTCGTTAAAGATCACTTTATTCCATTTGATGCTGCCCAGTTCCATGTCAAATTCAGAGTTCGCTGCTATCAGCGGATGGGGCTTTGTTTCCCGAATGGCTTCTAAAAGATGCAAAAAGAAATTTTTCCCTCCAAAGTTGTTGGCACATTGAAGCAGTTTATCATGATGCAGTTTTTTCTCTTCATCACTGAGGCTGTTGAAGTCGCACATAGCACTTCCTTTAAATTATTTTTTTGCCATTATAGCGAATTAATGGTGTATCACAGCAGATAAGCAAAAAACCGGGAAACAACCTTTTGGGCAAGCTCCAGAGAATCCGGTACATTATGCTACAATAGCGTATTAGAGGTATCTTAAGTATACATATCAATGTTGAGGAGAGACAAAATGCCTGCTGATACAAAAAACAGAAGCAGTATGGATTATCTGGTACATACCTGGAAAGACTTATTGGATAAGATCTATTTGTATCGTCAAAAAATGCTTTCAGACGGCAAAGATGAATCTCTGCATCAATTGAGGATCGCAGCAAGAAGGTCGATCGTACTGATGGATGAATTCA
>FXBE01000164.1_pt1 | contig 11506 bp, 11 predicted proteins | sample 5335311 | NCBI WGS metagenome assembly FXBE01 (sample SAMEA103928390, study PRJEB20085) | sediment metagenome | biome: marine biome; feature: hydrothermal vent; material: sediment | place: Atlantic Ocean | collected 2013-08-06T02:46:56 | depth 0.05 m | reverse complement strand
TACCTCTACATCTCTGGTGAGATTTCCTACCAATACTACTTTGTTATACATGGGTACTCCTATGGTATAGCGAGGACTTATGCCTCGGTGCTTACTTCTGCTGCTTCTGCCGCTGGTGTTTCTTCGGTCACAGGTGCTTCTGCTTCAGCTGGTGTTTCCTCTTTTACTGGCACAACCGCCTCTTTTTTTGCTACTGCTTCAGCCATTTTGCTAAACTGGGCGATCTCTTTTTTGTTGCTGTATTTTACCGTCATGAATTTGAGGATCTCTTCGTTGATCCTGAGCAGTCTTTCGATCTCAGCGATGGCAACACCTGGAGCCTGGAAATAGACCACAGTATAATAGCCTCTCTCATTTTTCTCTACCGGATAGGCGAGTTTTCTCATACCCATATCATCCGTAGCGACGATAGTTGCTTCTTGTGCAGCGATGTTTTCCTGGATCTTTGTGATCTGTGCTTTGGTCTCTTCGTCTGTCAAAGTTGGTTTGAGGACGAACAGTAATTCATAGTGATTCATCTGTTTCCTTTTGGTTTAATAGCCCATAGAAATGCAGGTCAAAGTGCCTGTCCAAAAATGAGCAAGAATTTTGGAATCGCGATTATACCATAGTATTTATTACCGGTAGATGAGTTTTGGGAAGACACGCTTTAAAGGTAGCTTTGCAGCTTTATCAGTATTCCATACAGCAGGCTCTCTTTGTCGATACTGCCGCCTTTTTTGAGTCTGAGTTCGGAGGTTAGCAGATGCTCATAGATTTTGAGCAGTGCCGCGGTTTTGACTTTGAGTGCGAGTTGTGCTTTTTGCTGTTCGATATGTGGAGGGAGCTTATAGCCCAGTATTGCTTTGGAGTCCGCCTGTCCATGCAGGCGTATGTAGGCATGGAAGAGAAAGATCTGCTGCACAAAAAACTGTGTGGAGCGGAGAATAGAGAACTCATCCTCTCCCAGCTCCAGCAGCTTGGAGATAGTGTCGATGATATGTTTTTTGGCAAAGAGATCGATGAGCAGCTGTTCTGTGGCCAGGGGTGCGGTAGAGTAGACCAGTCTGTCGATATCTCTGCTGCCTATTTTGGTATCCAGTATGGCCAATTTGTGCAGTTCGTTGCTGCAGAGTGCCAGATTGTTGTTGAGCAGGGTCATGAGGTGCGAGAGGGCGTAGTGGTCGATATCCAGCCCGATAGCGTGTGCTTTTTGCTGAAGTACGGCGATGCCTTCACCGACCTTTGCTTCGAAAAATCGTACCCAGACGCCTCCCTTTTTTTCTGTAAAGCTACTCTGTAGACTTTTGGCATTGGCCGCAGTGCCTTCAAAAACAAAGAGGAGGTAGTTGTCGCTGTTTTTCTGCGTGAGTGCGATCAGGGTATCCAGCTCTTTTTTGGGCAGTTTCTTTTCACGCCGTATCAGCAGAAGATTGGCGCCCCCAAACAGCGAACTCTGAGAGAGATAGTTTTTTGCCTGCTCAAAGCCATACTCCTCATGATAGAGCGCCAGCAGACTCTCCTTGGCATCCAGCTCTGCTTTGTAGTGCTCGGTATAGTGGTCAAGCATATAGTCATTCTCGCCATAGAGCAGCAGGGCATGGGGCAGTGCCTGTCTGAGACACTGTTCGAATTGTTTTTGGTACATTACAGCGCCATCTCCTCTCTCTCCAGCTTGTTCACCAGTTCAGCCATGATCACGGCTTGCGGGATATTGACTTCGGTGATCATAACCCGTATTTTATCGAAAAGCATCACGCCGTCACCTTTGAGATGCACCGTGACCCCTTTGATCTCCCCGAGAAGTACTGCTTTGGCGCTCTCACCTGCTTCGATCACCTCGGCTTCGAAGAAGGCACCTTTCTGAGTGGCTGCCCAGCGGGCGAATTTACGGTCTCGGAAATCCCATTCACATTTGGTAGATTCTCTCTCCAGCTCACTGACTCTGGCGCAGAGTGGTTCGATATTGCGCAGCAGGTAGGCAGTCTCCTCTTTGTCATGTTGGAGCTGTGCCTTGATCAGCCTGTGCAGGATCAGGTCGCTGTAGCGGCGGATGGGGGAGGTGAAGTGGCTGTAGAACTTGAAACCCAGCCCGAAGTGCCCCACATTGTGCGCGCTGTAGCTGGCCTGGCGCAGAGATCTGATGATCATCGCATCGACTTCGCTGGCCAGTCCCATCTTTTCTGCCTCTGTCTGTATGGCGCGGATGAGGGAGGGGCTGTCTTCATAGTTTTCGACAAAGAGTCCGATGGCTGCCAGCTCAGAGAGCAGGGCTTCGGTGCGTGCAAGCTGTGGCGGTTCATGGATGCGGAAGATACCGTCTCCCTCACCTTTGAACCGTTTGGCAGAGGCCTGGTTGGCCAGCAGCATACACTCTTCTATAAGGGAGTGCGAGGGGGTGCCGGTTTCTATCTCTGTGCTTTTGAGGAGCTGCTCCTCCGTCAGGCTGAGCCGCACCTCTTCGCTGCGGAAATCGAAGCCGTGCCTGAGCCTCTCCCGGCGGAGTCTCTGGGCGATTTTGTGCAGCGGCAGCAGCCAGTGGAGGATCCGGGAGATGGTCTCTCCTCTGTCATTCTGAGCATCTCTGCTGTCATCCTGAACTTGATTCAGGATCCCCTGGGATTCCGGATCAAGTCCGGAATGACGAGCACGATCAAGTCCGGAATGACGAGCACGATCAAGTATGCCATCTACCGCAGCATAATTGAAGCGCTGTTTGGAGTGGATGACCGCCTCAAAAAAGCGCTCTTCTATCGGCTGGAGAGAGTCTGGATCCAGTGTGATCTTGGCGACAAAGGCAAGACGATCTACTTTGGGCTTGAGTGAACAGATATTTTCACTCAGTTCCCTGGGCAGCATCGGGAAAGATTTGTGCGGCAGATAGGTGGTGAAGCCCCGTCTCTTTGCCTCTTTGTCGATATCGCAGAAAAAAGGTACATAATGGCTCACATCTGCGATAGCGACATAGAGGGTATAGGTCTTGAGATCGAAATAGATCGCATCATCGAAGTCTTTGGCGCTGATGGGGTCTATGGTGCAAAAATCCAAGGCCCTCAGATCGACCCTCTCGCTATGCTCCTCTGCGTTGACTTCAGACTCTATTTCCAGTGCCTCAGTGATGCACTCTGGGGGAAAAGCATCCCGCCTGTCAAAAAGTGCCAGAGAGATCTTTTCATCGACTCTGGGATCATCCAGATGTCCAAATACTTCCAGCACTTTGTCATCTTCGACATTGATCTTGAGCACCGTACCCAGCTTGAAAGCACTCAGATCCATGCCCTCCATCACCGCATGGGTAGGCTCTCCTGTACGGATATTGAGGATAGAGAACTGCCCCTGTGCATCTCTGTGGGTATATCCGATCGTAAAGAGATGGGCCTTTTCGATCACCATGATGATCTTGGCAGACGCCCTGCCTCGGCGGGCGATGATGCGTTTGGCGACGACGATGTCGTCGTGGGCAGCCCCGTTCAGGTCATCAGGTTCTACCAGGAGGTCTCGCTGCTCCTTGCTGTGGGCCTCGATATAGCCTCGTCCGTCTTTGCCCAAATAGAGCCTGCCTGCTCTATAGAGAGAGTGTAGTCTCCAGAGCCCATCCTGTTCCTCTATCGCAGCAAGCTTTTGCAGGGACTGAAACGCATGTTGGTTTTCCTGCTCTATGTCAGAGGGGAGACATCCCTGGGTAAGCTGTATAGCAAAGGCGCTCATCCTCTGAAGCCTTGGGCTTCAGAGATGATGAGAAATGAGAAATGAGAAATGAGAAATGAATGATTCATGGAGAGATTATAGCTTATATTTGTTTTAGCGCCTCTAATCTTTCTATGCGATCTTCCGTGCTGGGATGGGTAGAGAAAAGCTGTTTCATGGACAAATCCTTGCCCGTAAAGGGGTTAATGATGAACATATGGGCTGTTTGAGGATCGGCTTCGGGCAGCAGGGTGCCTCTGGCATAGTTGTCCAGTTTGGCCAAGGCAGACTGTAGCCACTCCGGGTGTTTTGTCATGCGGGCTGCCCCCTCATCTGCCAGATACTCTCTGTTGCGGCTGACGGTCATCTGGATGATACTCGCAGCTATAGGCATGAGGATCATGAGAGCGATCATGATCAGAGGATTTTGCCGTTCTCTGTCTCCGCCTCCGAAGAACATACCAAAGTTTGCCAGCATGGCGATGGCACCGGCGATCGTAGCAGCCACGGTACCGATGAGCATATCGTAGTGCTTGATATGGCTGAGTTCGTGGGCGATCACTGCTTCGACCTCCTCTTCGGTGAGCAGGTTGAGCAGCCCCTCGGTCACTGCTACGGCGGCATGTTCGTAGTTTCTGCCTGTAGCAAAGGCATTGGGCTGTTGCTCCGGTATGATGTAGAGTGCGGGCATGGGCAGACCGGCTCTTTGTGTGAGGCGATGTACGATCTCGTAAAGTCCGGAAGCGGAGTGGGCATCCACAGGGATGGCGTGATAGTGTTTGAGTACCTGCCGGTCACTGTAGTAGTAGGCATAAAAGTTCATCCCTGTGGCTGCGACAAAGGCAATGATCATCCCTGTCTGCCCGGCGATCATACCGCCAAACCAGATAAAAAGCAGCGTCAATCCTGTCATGAGTGCATAGGTTTTGAATTGTTCCATTCGGTCTACCTCGTTGAGTGTAATGCGTGTGAACTATAGTAGCTTAGCAAAGTAAATAGAGGGTAAATATTCCAGTCATAAGTCCAGTTTGGATATAATCGCCGAAAATTATTCGCCTAAGGAGACAAAATGGCAGCGCATTTGAATGTATATTATGACAAAGATTGTGACCTGAATATCATCAAGTCCAAAACAGTAGCAATGATCGGTTTCGGATCACAGGGGCATGCACACGCAGAAAACCTCAGAGACAGCGGTGTGACCGTAGTCGTAGGGTTGAGAAAAAATGGCAGCTCATGGGCAAAAGCGGAAGCCAAAGGTTTTGAGACGCTGACTGTAGCGGAGGCAACAGCCAAGGCAGATGTGGTGATGATCCTGTTGCCGGATGAGAACCAAAAAGAGATCTATGATGCAGAGATCGCACCCCACCTCAAAGAGGGTGCGACGATCGCCTTTGGTCACGGCTTTAACATCCATTATGGACGTGTCCAGCCAAGAGCAGACATCAATGTCACAATGATCGCACCCAAAGCACCCGGTCACACCGTCAGAAGCGAATTTGTCAAAGGCGGTGGTATCCCTGATCTGATCGCAGTGCACGCAGACCCAAGCGGTGAGACCAAGGCGCTGGCACTCTCTTATGCGTCTGCGATCGGCGGAGGCAGGACGGGGATCATCGAGACCACTTTCAAGGATGAGACAGAGACGGACCTCTTTGGTGAGCAGGCGGTACTGTGCGGTGGTATCACCTCGCTGATCCAGGCTGGATTTGAGACCCTGACTGAGGCGGGATACCCACCAGAGATGGCCTATTTCGAGTGTCTGCATGAAACCAAGCTGATCGTAGACCTGATCTTCGAGGGCGGTATTGCGGACATGAGATACTCTATCTCCAATACCGCAGAGTATGGCGATATGGTCTCTGGTCCGAGAGTGATCAATGCCGAGTCCAAAAAGGCGATGAAAGAGATCCTGACAGAGATCCAGAACGGCAAATTTGCCAAAGACTTCATCCTGGAGGGTCAGGCAGGCTATCCAAGAATGAATGCCGAGAGAAAAAACCTGAGAGAGACCGGTATAGAAAAAACCGGCGAGAGACTCAGAGCGATGATGCCCTGGATCAAAGAGAACAAGATCGTCGATCAGGAAACCAACTGATTTTTTCCATAAGCGGAGCTGCATGGCTTCGCTTATGACCTATCTTCACTTATTTTTTATCCTCTCCATCATCTATACTTTATGTCCCTGTATCCAAGCTGTTATTATGTATCTCATCCGTCAAATTTAATAGACCTATAATCTTTACAGGAATAAAATACAGTAGGGTATTTTTGTGCGATGTGATACCCAAATCAACTAGTTGGAGCAAAAAATGTCCGAGAAGAGAATTTTCATTATAGAGTATGCCAAGGGATCAGACAAGGGATTTGACGGCTTCAGGCCTGATACCAAACCGATCCTCAATGCGATCAATGAAGCAACCGGGATCGATACGGAGATCGTGTTTTACCGCCCCAATCGAAAATATGATCTGCTGGAGTACCTCAAGGAGCATGCCTATGCCGTGATCAGCAGGATCAATCCGGGCAACCTTAAGGCGGTGGATGAATACTTTCAGTTCCTCAAAGCACTCTCCAATGCCGGCGTAGAGATCCATACCCACCCCGATGTCATGATCAATCTGGACTTCAAGGATATTCTGGCGAAACTCAAGGGAACGAAACTGGGGGATGAGGGCACCCACTTTTACCATACCTATACAGAGTTTGTGAGCAACTTCCCTGCACTGCTGGACAGCTATGGGATCCGGGTACTCAAGACCAACTACGGCTCTACCGGCGAGGGGGTCTATCTGGTCTCCAAAAAAGAGGATGGCTCTATCTTTACCGTCGAAGCGGTCAATAACGAAAAGTACTATTATGAGGATATCAATGAATTTCTCCATAAATTCGAGAGCAACTTTGAGGCGGATGACGAAAATGCTGCCTATTTTCAAGGCAAAGCAGGATTTGTGGGCTGCAGGTATCTGGAGCGGATCGCTGAGGGGGAGATACGCGTACTGCTCGTAGGAGAGAAGATTGTGTCGGTGGTACACAAGAAGCCACAGGAGGGCGCTTTTTCTGCGACACTCTTTTCCGGTGCCCAGTACAAGTATGAATCTCCCGATGAGCCCAAATGGAAAGAGGTGGTCAAGCTGACCAGGTCAGGGCTCAAAGATATCAAGCCCTATCTGTCAGGTCAGCAGTATCCGCTGCTTTGGACGATGGATTATATTATGGATTACGACACGGATGGCAAGGACAGCTATGTGCTCTCCGAGATCAACTGCTCCTGTGTGGGTATCAGTACACAGCTGGAGGTAGCCAAAGAGGTGGCAAAGGTATTTATAAAGAGGTTCAAAGGGTAGTCCGCTACGCAATCCAGAGCTTCAAAAAGCTGATGATCTCGTCTTTGACATAGGGGTTGGTAGTGATATCGTGCTTGGTCTTTGTCAGGATGACAATCTTGGCATGGGTGTATTTTTTGAGTGCTTCTATGCCATTGCCCTGTACGGTGTATTGTCTGTTCAGCGCAGAGCTGGTAGAGAAGAATTGATCGTGTGTACCGATGATATTGAGAAAGGGCTCATTCTTTTTGGTGCCAAGCTTGAAGCGTGTATAAAAGTAGGAGCTTTCGCAGGAAAATGCAGTAACGATTCTGCCTTTGAATGCCCTGGAGCGATAGATGGCTGCCGCCAGTCCCCCTTCGGAGTTTCCCATCAGGAAGAGGTTGTCCCGATCTACAAAGGGGAGCTTCCTGAGTCGTTTGAGGCTGTATTGGATCTCTGCGAGGCGTATCTTGTGTACTCTGATGTAATGTTTCTCTTTGACCGGCGAAGTATAGGTGGGTCTGCCGTGCAGCTTGTGGGAGTTGGGAGCAAAAAAGAGTGCACCCACCTCCTCGACGATATAGCGTCGGTAGATATCGCCGGTATAGAGTCCCGATGAGCCGTGCATATAGAGTACGGTGGGTACTTTCTGTGCTATCTCGATGTCCGGATATTGCTGTAAAAAGGCATCATAGGTACCATAGAAATGATCGTCCAGCCCCGTGACCTCCCTGGGTATCCCCACAAAGGCATAGCGGAATGTATCGGCAAAGTTGTCATATTTTTTCAGTGTTTTTTTGATCTTGTTCTGCATGGGTCTACCCTAGGGTTTCATAGATCTCTCGGGTCTCTATGGGCGTATCGCCTATCCGGATTGCTTGGCGTATTCTTTTTTGTGCCTCTTGGAAGCTTTTTTGGTCTTTGGCATGGACGACACACAGGGGTGTCTGCCTGTCCACCCGATCCCCTATATGGACGATCTTTTCCAGTCCTACGCTATGATCGATCGCGTCAGTGGGCCTGATCCTGCCGCCACCCAGACCGACCACACTCATGCCGATAGCGATTAGATCCATCGAAGCAACCACACCACGCTCCAGAGGAAAGACTGGCGCAATGACGGCGGCTTTGGGCAGATACGCTTCGTACCTGTCGCAAAAGTCAGAAGGCCCTCCGAGCATAGAGACCATCTTGCCAAATATCTCCAAAGCCTTGCCGCTTGAGAGTGACCTCTCCAGCATCGTGTCTGCCTCGATTTCGGAGTCGGCCAAGCCCGCGCCTATCAGTGCGGCCCTGGACAGTGCCATGGTGACACGGTGGAGCCTGGGGTTGCGATGCTTTCCCATGAGGTAGGCTACGGCCTCTTTGACCTCCAGGGCATTGCCGGCATTGCAGGCCAGGGATTGATTCATGTCTGTCAGCAGCGCCCGGGTCTTGACGCCGGCAGCATTGGCGATCTCTACGATAGATTGCGCAAGCTCCCTGGAGAGGGCATAGGTAGGCATGAAAGCACCGCTGCCGACCTTGACATCCATGATGAGGGTATCGAGCCCCTCTGCCAGCTTTTTGGAGAGGATGGAGGCGGAGATCATCGGGATACTCTCTACGGTAGCGGTGACATCACGGATGCTGTAGATGCGCTTGTCTGCCGGCGCCAATGCGCTGGTCTGTCCTATGATGGCGACACCGCATGTTTTGACCACCTCCCTAAAGCGTGCATTGTCAGGCAGAACGTTGTAGCCGGGGATAGATTCAAATTTGTCCAGCGTACCGCCGGTGTGTCCCAGGCCCCGACCGGAGATCATAGGCACATAGGCACCACAAGCTGCGAGCATAGGTCCCAGCATCAGAGAGACCACATCACCTACCCCTCCGGTAGAGTGCTTGTCTACGACAGGGCCATCCAGATCCCAGCGGAGCGATTCTCCAGAATCTCTCATGGCGAGTGTCAGTGCAGTCTTCTCGTCCAGGCTCATGCCGTTGAAGTAGACTGCCATAGCAAATGCGGAGATATGCTCGTTGCCCACAGAGCCGTCCGTGACCCCGTGAATAAACTGTGTGATCTCCTCTTTGGAGAGCGGCTGATTGTCCCGCTTCTTGCGAATAAATTCTTGGGGTATAAACATCTACGTTCCTCTATGATTTGGATAGGTTGTCCGGACCAAAGGAGTCTGGAAGAAGTGTGTCGATACTGTACTTTTCGAGTACTCCTCTGTGTTGATCGTGGATATAGATGACTGTATCGCTTCGGGCGAACTCCCTGATCCTCTGTCTACATGCACCGCAGGGGGTGATGGGCTGATCCGAGAGCCCGGTGATCAGGATCGCACGGATCTGTCTGCCCCCATTTACCACCATGCTGCCTATCGCCTGCTCTTCGGCACATGATCCGGAAGGGTAGGCGGCGTTTTCGACATTGCAACCAGTGTGCACAGCCCCTACTTCATCCAGTACTGCTGCACCGACGCAGAAGTGGCTGTAGGGTGCATAGGCGTGGGCATAAGCATCAGTCGCTGCTTGAATTAATGTATCGATTGTGGTTTTCATAGTATGATTTTATCCAAAATTTCAGAATAGTTACGAGCAGATTGGAAAAATTTGGCTATACTTTGATCCTATACACATATTAGGATGCCCATGAATGATCTAGCAAAATATCTTGACCATACCCTGCTCAAAGCAGATGCGACGCCAGAGCAGATCGCTGTACTTTGCACAGAGGCGAAACAATACGGTTTTGCCTCTGTCTGCATTCATAGCTGTCATGTGCCTCTGGCAGCTGCGCAGCTTGAGGGGAGCAGCGTGGCTGTCTGTACTGTAGTAGGCTTCCCGTTGGGGGCGATGCAGACAGCCTCCAAAGCCTTTGAAGCAAAAACGGCGATTGCGGAGGGTGCAGATGAGGTGGACATGGTACTCAATATTGGCTGGCTCAAAGCGGGCGAATCCGAGTGGGTCAAAAATGATATCTCAAGGGTCAAGGAAGCCTGTGGTGACAAGCTGCTCAAAGTGATCCTGGAGACAGCACTGTTGGATCAGGAGGAGATCGTTTTGGCCTGTAGACTTGCCATGGAGGCTGGAGCGGATTTTGTCAAGACATCGACAGGTTTCTCTATGGGGGGCGCTACGATAGCGGATGTCAAACTCATGAAGCAGACAGTGGGAGACAGAATGCAGGTCAAGGCCTCAGGAGGGATCCGTGATACAGAGACTGCCAGAGCGATGATAGAGGCCGGTGCGTCCAGACTGGGGGTGAGCGCCGGAGTGGCGATCGTCGAGGGTAGCAAGCTTCATGCCGAAGGGGGCTATTGATGGCACGGGTGATCTGGCTGGTGCTGGACTCATTTGGCGTAGGGGGTGACAGGAGGGCAGCAGAGTTTGGAGATGAGGGTGCCGACACACTGGGTCACATCGCTCAGCACTACCCCCTGGCTCTGCCCAATCTGACAGCACTGGGGCTTGCCGAACTGTACCAAAATATTCACGGCAAGGCACTGCCTCTTGTTGGGAATCAGGAAGAGCCACTGACGGAGCGTTTTTATGGTGCTGCCATAGAGGCATCGGATGCCAAGGATACCCTCTCCGGGCATTGGGAGATGGCAGGGGTGCAGATGGATGTAGCGATGACCTATTTTCCTGATACCTGTCCGACTTTTCCCTCGGAAATGATACAGGAAATCCTCTCCCGAAGCGATATAGACGGCATCCTGGGGGATCGCCATGCCAGCGGACTGGAGATCATAGAGAGTCTGGGAGAGGTGCATATCGCTACAGACAAGCCAATCTTCTACACCAGTGCAGACTCCGTGCTCCAGATCGCAGCACATGAGAAGTATTTCGGACTGGAGAGGCTTTACAGGCTCTGCGAGATCGCGAGAACAGTGTGCGACGCTTATGGGGTGGGCAGGGTGATCGCCAGACCCTTTCTCGGTGAGGACAAAGCCCACTTCAAACGCACCAAAAACCGCAAAGACTACGCCATGAGACCCAGAGGCACCTCTGTGCTTGAGCTTGCTGTGGCACAGGGCAGAGAGGTGGTAGGTATCGGCAAGATCCATGATATATTTGGTGGACACGGCATCAGTAAAAAGGTCTCGGCATACGGGCTGGAGGGACTCATGGATGCGACACTGGCAGAGATGGAGAGACTCTCTGACGGTGGTATCCTGATGACCAATTTCGTGGATTTTGATATGGAGTGGGGGCACCGCAGAGATACAGAGGGCTACGCCAAAGGGCTGGCCTATTTTGACAGCAGAGTGCCCGAGCTGCTGGAGAGGCTGCAGGAGGGCGATATGTTGTTGCTGACCGCTGATCATGGCTGTGATCCGACATGGTCTGGCAGTGATCACACCCGTGAGCTGGTACCGGTCTTTGGCATGGTCAAAGGCAGAGAGATAGGGGACATCGGTATCCGCGAGGGCTTTGCCGATATGGCAGAGAGTGTAGCGGAGCATGTGGGCCTGGACAGCAAGGAGAAATTCGGAAGAGGTTTTGTGGACTAAGTGTTACAAATACCCTCCTTCGTCTCAATA
>FXBE01000163.1_pt1 | contig 11546 bp, 7 predicted proteins | sample 5335311 | NCBI WGS metagenome assembly FXBE01 (sample SAMEA103928390, study PRJEB20085) | sediment metagenome | biome: marine biome; feature: hydrothermal vent; material: sediment | place: Atlantic Ocean | collected 2013-08-06T02:46:56 | depth 0.05 m | reverse complement strand
TCAAGGCTAAAACTGTATATCCACTTGTTACTGCTGAAGATATCAAATAAAGTTTCCCCCAAAAGAGTGCAAAAGGAGGCACGCCAGCTAATGAAAGCATAAATATACCCATTATAACTGCAGCAACAGGTGCTGTTTGAATCATACCTGCAAACTTTTCATAAGAGTGATCAGAACTTTGATGAGCTGGAATATTTTTTTGTCTTGACATCCAAAGCATTGAAAAAGACCCCACATTAGTAAAGGCAAAAAGAATCCAATATAAGAAGAGTGCACTATTTGCTTGTGTAGTTCCAATCATCACAGCAGCCATAACGAAACCTGCGTGAGAAATTGAAGAATATGCCAACATTCTTTTTACATCTGTCTGGACTAATGCCCACATATTTGAGACTGTCATAGTCATAATAACAAATATATAAAGTATTACATTGAGCCACACAATATGACTATGAATCATAAATTCAAAAAATCTCATAGCAACTACAAAACCAGCAATTTTTGGCACAATTGACATATATCCAGCCATAGCAGCGGAACTTCCTTGATAAACATCTGGTGCCCATGTATGGAATGGTATAAGAGAAAGTTTAAACCCTAAAGCACCTAACATAAATGATGTACCTACGAGTACATACCCAATATTTGCATATCCATTTGCAGATAATACTTCAGCAATTTGGTGTATTTCTACAGAACCAGTAAGCGCATAAAAGACCATAGCACCAAAACTAAAAAAGCCTGCTGCTAATGCACCCATTGTAAAATATTTTACAGCTGCTTCAAAAGATTTTTCACGATTATGCATAGCAATAAGTGTGTAAAGAGCAAGAGATGATGTCTCAAGTCCAACAAATACTAAAATAAGATTATCTGTTGCAACCATAAACTGGAATCCTGCAATCATAAATAAAAAGAGTGCAAAAAATTCAGGATATGAGAATTCATGGAAACGCTTATGTGTCATTGATAAAGGAATAAATAGCAATGATGCGCCAACAATTATGAATTGTCCTAGAATTGATATACCATCAATAAGCATAACATTAAATACTCCATGCATAGTTGAATTAGTATTAAATATATTAGTAGCATTTAACAATGAAGCAAAATCCATAATCAAAAAAATTATACTTAATGCGACATATAAAGACTTATTAAGTCCTCCTTTAAAAAGGTCAATCACTAAGATTAACAGTGCTCCCACTACTGGAATGAGCATTGGTGCAAGCGTCGTTAAATTTAAAGACTCCATTGAAACATTAATTGGCGACAACATTAGTGCACCTCCTCTATAACAGTTTTCTTAATAATAAGAACTTTCTTTTTCATAAGATTTGGAATTCTCTCTTTTGCCAACTCTGTTGTTGACTTATTGTGCATTAATTGCACAAGTGCTTTTACTGAGTGATCTATTGGTCCTAAAACAGGTTTTGGATAGACACCTAGCCAGATAGCAACAAGCACTAAAGGGATCAAACCTAAAAGTTCTTTTGTATTTATATCTTTTAGCTTTTTATTTTCTTCTTTTGTAACTTCACCAAAAAAAGCTTTTTTATATGCTGCAAGCATATAGATGGCACCAACGATGATTCCAGTTCCTGCTAAAAGTGTCAAGATATGAGACTGTTGATAAAAGCCTAGAAGACTTAAAAACTCACCTACAAAATTAATTGTAAGAGGCAAACCAACAGAAGCCATCATCATAATACCAAAAATAGTAGCGTAGCGAGGCATAACATGTGCCAAACCACCAAATTCACTCATAAGTTTTGTATGGCGTCTATCATAGATGACACCAACAAGCATAAATAGAGCTCCTGCAACAACACCATGACCAAGCATTAAGAAAACACTTCCAGAAATACCTTCAACATTGAGTGCGAATGTACCTAAAATGATAATCCCCATATGCGAGATTGACGAATAAGCAACCACTTGTTTCATATCTTTTTGAGCATACGCCACCATAGCTGTGTAAATAACCATAATAACAGCTAAAATAGCTACTGGAATCATAAAATAAGCTGCTGCATCTGGAAAGAGTGGCAATGAAAATCTTACAAAAGCATACGTCCCCATCTTGAGCAGAATTGCTGCAAGTATTACCGAACCAATTGTTGGTGCTTGACCGTGTGCATATGGTAACCATGTGTGAAATGGAAACATTGGCACCTTGATAGCAAAACCAATAAAAAAGGCTGCAAAAAGCCATAACTGAAATGTCTCTGGTAAAATAAGTCTATACCAATCTAAAAGTGCAAAACTCCACACACCTGTCGCTTGATAATAAAAATATGCCATAAAAAGCATACCAACAAGCATCACAAGCGAACCTGTAAAAGTGTATAAAAAGAATTTAATAGAAGCATAAATTCTTAGTGGCCCACCCCATGCACCAATGATATAAAGCATAGGAACTAAAGAGAGTTCCCAGAATACATAAAACACAATAGCATCGAGTGCAACAAATACACCTGCCATTGTCATTTGCAAAAACAATAATGTAATAATCATATACTTAACATTAGGAGTCTCTGTTAATGCTACTATACCTAAAAGGGTAAAGAAAGCAGAAAGGATCACAATAAAAAGAGATATACCATCAACACCTAAAGTATAATTTATACCAAAAGCAGGAATTAAAGGGATATGTTCCATAAATTGCATACCTGACACATTGTTATCAAATGCGAACCATAACAAAAGGGCTAATCCAAACTCAATAGCAGATACTGCAACACCATAGGCACGCATACTATCTTTGTGTATCATAAACCCAAAAACAGCTGCTACCGCTGGAAAGAAAATTAAAATCGATAAAATATGATCTAACATTTACATAACTCCTAAACCTGATAAAATCGCTACGATTTCATCAGAATATCTTGCTGCAATCCCAAAAACTACAGCTAATGATAATAATACCACTACACCCACAACCATCCATCGAAGCATAATAGAAAGATTACCACTCTGCATAGTTCGTGTTTTTTCACCAGTATTATAAATAATTCCAGCAATGCCATCAACTGTTGCATCAACAATTTTCAAATCAACTTTTTGCCAGAATACTGTTGAAAGTTCTCTGTATGGTTTTACTAAATATTCTTCATATATATACGGAATATAATATTGATTAATTAGTAATTTATAGACAAAAGAATTTTCCATTTTGCTTGTACCATCAGGAACTTTAACACCAGAATTTGCATATTTTTTATAAGCATATAAAATTGACAAACCAACAAATAGCTGAGTTCCCACTAACATAATTAAGGCAGTTGCGTGAGATATATGATACTCATGTGCATGTAAAGCTTCTTCAACCATGTCAAAGAAAGGTGTTTGTAATACTCCTGCTCCAATAGCGACAAGAAGCAATGGACTCATTGCAATAAGCATAAATCTATATGCTTCATGCGGATGAAATCCAAAGATTTTGTAACGCTCTTCACCATGGAAGATAAGAGCAACAAGTCTAAATGAATAGAATGCTGTTAGACCTGCAGTAAAGAGAAGCACTCCATAAATAACCATATGATTTCCAGCAAAGGCAGCCTCTAAAATTGTATCTTTAGAGAAGAAACCTGCAAATGGTACGACACCAGCAAGTGCTAGAGAACCAACAACCATCATAATCCAAGTTCCCTTCATCACTTTTTTGAGTCCACCCATTTTGAAAGGATCCAGTTCATCATCCATAGCATGCATAACATTACCAGCACCTAAAAATAGAAGTGCTTTAAAGCCGGCATGTGCCATAAGGTGAAAAAGTGCTACCCAGTAAGCACCAAGTCCAGCTGCTGCAAACATATACCCAAGTTGAGAAAGCGTTGAGTATGCGATGATTCGTTTCATATCACGATTGACAAGTGCCATTGATGCTGCAAAGATTGCTACAAATGTACCAAGACTTGCAATAAAAAGTCCTACATGTGGAATCAAACTATAAAGATCATGAGAACGAATTACAAGATAAACACCTGCCGTAACCATTGTAGCTGCGTGAATAAGTGCAGAAACCGGCGTAGGACCTTCCATTGCATCGGCTAACCAAGTATGCAGTGGAAACTGTGCAGATTTACCCATAGCACCAATAAATAAGAAAATACCTATCCATGTTAATGTAGTTGTATCAAGTGTTTGAAATGCTGCAAATGCACCATCATATTGAAGTGTTCCTGTATTCCAATAAATAAGGAAAAGACCAATAAGCATACCAAGGTCAGCAATACGGTTCATAATAAATGCTTCATTTGCTGCCCATGTTGCACTCTCTTTATGGAACCAAAAACCAATAAGTCCCCAAGAACAAAGACCAACACCTTCCCATCCAATAAAGAGTCCAGCATAGTTATCACTCATAACAAGTATCATCATAGAAAAAACGAAAGCTGAAAGCCATGAGAAGAATCTATTAAAACCTTTGTCATGAAGCATATAACCTATTGCATATACATGAACTACAGTTGAAACTAATGTTACAACCATCATCATGGTTACAGAGACCTGATCAACTATAAAACCAAATGGTATATAAAGATCACCAGTTGACATCCAAGTCATCATTGTTACATGAATTGGCTCTCCACCTTTTAAGATATAGACTAAAAGAATTGTACTCGATGCCAAAGAAGTAAAGAGTAAAAGACTCGCTACAATCCCTGTAAACAATTTCTTTGGTGTCGCTGTAAATAGAGCTGAAAACAAAGAGCTCACTAGTGGTGCAAAAAGTGCAATGTATAAATATTTTTCCATTAGTTTATCCTCTCATAGTTGACATAGTGTCAAGATCAATATTTCCATAGCGTTTATACCATACAATTAAAAGACCAAGTCCAACTGCCACTTCCGATGCAGCGATTGCTATGACAAAAAATGCAAACATTTGCCCAGTTAAATCGCCATAATAATGTGAAATCGCAGCAAAAGCAATATTTACAGCATTGAGTAAAATTTCTGTCGCGAAAAACAATAAAAGTAAATTCTTTCTTCTCATGACACCTACTAAACCTATAGCAAATAGGATTGCAGATAAAACAAGATAGTGATTTAAACCTATTTCCATCATGAAAGCACCTTTGTTTCTTTTTCTTCTTTTTTATCTATCTCTGCACCACTCATAAGAGTTAAAGATAAATCCATTTTTTTACCAGCAAGAACAATACCTGCAACCATAGCTACTAAAAGCATAATTGCTGCAAGTTCAAATGGAATAAGATACTTTGTAAAAAGTACTAATCCAACCTCTTGAGTATTGCCAACACCATCAACTCCAGGGTAAAGAGCTACAATATTTTGTGAAACCATAGGTGCAGCAAAAATAACAACAACTAAAATTGCTGCCAATGTTGCAAGTCCTACAATAATATACTTATTGCCTTGTTTCTCTTTTACTTCTCGTGTTGTATCAAAGAACATCATACCAAAAGCATAAAGGGCCATTACAGCACCCGTATAGACAATAATTTGCACTACACCTAAAAAATCAGCACCAAGAATAAAGAAAAATGCTGATATAAAAATCATTCCTGCTGCCAATGCAGTCAGCGCATATAACGCTTGTGATGTTGTTACTACTATGTAAAACATCGCAATAGTTAAAAATGCAAATAAATAAAACGCTACCGCTTCAAACATAATCTTAACTCCTTAATATGCTAGAGGTGTTTTTTTAACACGCTCATCTTCATGTGGTGTAATTGCACCAAAACCTTCAAATTCAAGCTGTTTCCCAGCTTTCATTGTATCAATTGGTGTCAACATATCTTCAAACGTAGTAAAATGTGCTCTTTGATCAGATGCATTTTCATACTCTCCACCATGTGTAATAGCAAGCTCTGGGCAAACTTCGGCACAGTATCCACAAAAAATACAACGACCAAGGTTAATTGTATATTCTGAAACTTCTTTACGAGAGTTCTCATCAATCTTTGTATCCATACGAATACAATCAGAAATACAAATCTTTTCACAAAGTCCACACCCAATACAACGCTCTGTATCACTTTCCCACAATCGTTTCATTTCATGAATGGCACGATATCTTGGACCAATAGGCATCTTTTCTTGTGGATATTGAATCGTATGAATATCAAATCGAATCATCTCTCTCATAACTACCCAAAGACCTACAAAAAGTTCACCTTTAAAAGATCTTTTAACTATACGTTTAAACTTACCCCAACCAGTTGTGGGATACTCTTCAATATCTACAAGAAAGTAGCCGTTGTCTGCTACATTCCTATCATTAAATGCTTCCATTTTCATTCATATCCCCCTAAAACATCATCACAAAACCAGTGATTACAACATTAATCACGGCTAACGGCATAAGTACTTTCCAACACAACCACATAAGTTGATCTGGTCTTACATCTGGCCACGCAGCTCTTGTCCATAAGAAAAAGAAGAAGAAAAAGGCCATTTTACCAAGAAGACCTAATGCCCCTAAAAGACTTCCGTCCCCATATCCGCCTAAGAAAATAAGTGGAATCACAAAAGAGATAAAGAACATATTTGCATACTCACCAATGAAGAAGAGTCCCCATCTCATACCTGAGTATTCTGTACCAAAGCCATCAATAATCTCATGATCATTTGCAATCAAATGAAATGGCGTACGACCAGTCTCCGCAAATGCTGCAATCCAAAAAAGGACAAAGGCAACAGGTTGTGACCATATAATCCAATGACTTATGCCACCTGCTTGATAAGTGTTAAAGTCAATAAGAGAAAGTGATCCTACCATCATAATTGGCGCAAGTAAAGAAAGCCCAGTTACAACCTCATAGGAGATAAATACTGCTGCAGTACGTGCAGCAGAAATAAGTGAATATTTATTTGCAGAAGCCATACCACCAAGAAGTGGTCCGTATAGTCCAACAGCCATAAGAGCCAAAATATACAAGATGGCAATATTTATATCTGCAACAATTGGATGAACTTCATATCCAAAAACTGTAAAAGGTGGCAAGAATGGAATAGCTGCTGCTGCCATAAATGCAGTTGCCGCTGTAATGACTGGTGCAATTTTAAAAATTGGACCTACTACATTTGTAGGAATAATGTCCTCTTTTGTAAAAAGTTTAACACCATCTGCAGCAACTTGCAACAATCCAAAAGGACCAACATTCATGGGCCCTAAACGACGTTGCATAAATGCAAGAATCTTACGTTCAAAATATGTACCAATACCAGCTAATGCTGAAAATACGAGTAGAATTACAACGACTTTTATAATTGTCGCTATTAAATATGCTGTATCCATATATTACACCTTTTCTATAGAAGCTGAACTAAAGCGGTAACCACTAAAGAGCGCCTCTGAATTTAGATTTTTATCAAAAGTAGGTAAAACTACTATTGAACCTTTAATTTTATTGTCACTCACTACATTGGCAACTAATTCACCCTTAGTTGTTGTAATTTTCACGCTATCACCTTCATTAAATTCAGAATTTTCTAAATATTCTTCACTCATATAGATACCGCTTACCTCATCAAGTTCTGTCGTTTTATATGTAAACGGCGTGAACTGACGTACAGGATTTGCTAAATAAATTATACTATCTTCAAGCTTGTCATCGCTGAATTTTTCCACACTTTCATCATCAGAGGCTTGAAGTGCTACATTTTCTAACACATATCCGCGAACTTCCGTACCATCATTCTCATAATGATTTGGAAGATTATCAAACTCCTCTGCTTTAAAACCAGCTTCAACTGGAAGTTTCAGAGTGTAATCTATAACATTCTCAGCTGCAAATCCTAGTGCATTTGCGATATCATTAAGCTCATAGCCATTATAGCCAATAGCTGCATTTGTTGGATTCACTCGTTTATTAACAGATGTTAATGTTCCCTCTTGCTGATTGATTGCTGGCATATCTAAATCGCCATCACCAAGAGCTGAGAGTACGAAATCTCCCTCTGTGTTATAAGCTACTGTGTACGCTCCACGCTCATCATCAAGGTCACAAATCAGACTCACACCAAGTGTATTTGTTAGTGATGGAATCATCACAAGTTCAAATGGTGAATATTTCTCAATAAGTGCCACAAGACGTGCTAAATTTTTCGCTTTTGGATGCGTATAAAGATCAGGACCTACCATCAAGGCATAAGTCTCTTTTTTCTTAAGGTTTTTCTCCAAAGTCTCCATAAATTTATCATCAGCACCTAAAAGTTCAAGGAGTTTATTGTCATCTACAACAACCTCTTTTGTTACTTTTGTAGAAACCATCTTTGATTTTTCAACTTCAACTTCTTCCTCTTCACCAGTTTCCTCGTTGAGTTTCATTTCTTTGACAATCTCAACCACTTTCTCTTTGACAACCTCTTCAACTTCAATAGTTTTAGAAGAATGGAATGTCGCTAAGTAACTAACAATATCTGCAGGAAGCTTCTCTTTATCAGCAAATAAATCAAGAACTAGATAAAGTGCAATCTCTTCTTGAAGTGGAGCATGAGTAACTGTCATAATAGACTTACCAAGTCCTTCAATTATTGGATCTTGAACTGGGTGAAAGTAAAGACCTGCACCTTTGCTCACTGTAAGAGAGTTATTGAGTGCATAACGTGCATTTGGATTATCTGTTTTTAAAGCAGAACCAACAGAAACAATAAAGTTCGTATTGTGTACTTTTTCTAAATCACTTCCATAAAGACGTTTGCCGCTAATTTCACTATAGTTATTTAAAAATGTCTGGAATGCTTTTGCTTCTGGATTAACAAGTTTGTAACCAAATTTCTCTTTCATAGCCTGTAAGAGATATGCCTCTTCATTAGTAATTGTTGAAGTAAAAGCAATTGTATCTGCTTTTTTAAAGGCTTCAGTAGCAGCATTAAAAGCCACTTCATCTTTGGTTGCCTCTGCATTTTGATAATCAAACCCATAACGACCAGCCCCACAAAGTGAAACATAGTTCCATTCATTCATCACTCTGTAAATCTTATCTTCAGGATTATCAACACTTGCATGTTTTACATCATAAGAGATTTGACATCCTGCAGAACAGTGTCCACAAGTTGCAGGAATCTGTTTAAGCTCCCATGCATTTGACTTATACATAAAGTGTGTATCCACAAGTGCACCAACAGGACAAACTGCTGCACACTCTCCACATGAAGTACAATCAAGAACATCTGTGCCATTTGTTAAACCAATAACTGACTTATTGAGTTTATTCCACATAGCATAGGAATCTTTTGGCATTGTCTCTTTGAATGTAGCATCAAGTGCATCTCCACCACGAGGAACAGTTTTTAAAGAGTTGTCACCTATCATATCTTTACAGGCTGTAACACATCGTTCACAAACTATACAAAGACCTGGATCGTAATGGAGATGTCCCCAATCATGAGAACTTCTATCTACATCTTTAACCGTATAATTTTGTGAATCTACACCCATGTGAAGTGTATAGTTTTGCAACTCACACTCGCCAGATTGATCACAAACACCACACTGGAGAGGATGATTAACATCATACACTTCCATAATGGCACGACGCTCTTTTTCAATGTTTTGTGTACTTGTCGTAATATTCATCCCGTCTTTTGCTTTAGCATTACAAGCATACACCTGTTTACCATCAGCTTCGACCAAACAAATACGACAAGCAAGCGTTGGGCTACAACGCGTTAAATAACATATAGCTGGAATAAAAATATCATTTGCACGAGCAGCGTTTAGTAGAAATTCGCCCTCTTGTGTTTCTATCTCTTTGCCATCAATGTTTATTGATATCTTACTCATTACACTACTCTCACTATTTTGGATTTAAGAAATCTATATTTGCCATAATCAGCTCCAATGTCAAACGTTGGGTTGATAGCTACAGTTCCTTTTAATGTATCATCTAATTTAAAAACTCTTTTTACTGTGGAATTACCAAGAGTTATTTCTACTTCTTGTGCATCACTAATCCTCGCAGCAGCTGCAAACTGTGCAGAACCACGAAGCATTCTATCTTTTTCGAGTTGTTTTGTTCTTGCAGTTAAATTATTAAACTGTAAAACTGGGTTTGCATTATAGATGACTGTTCCGTTATATTCTGGAAGGTCATCAACTTCTTCAAGCTCACCATCCATAGCTACAACAACATTATCTAAAAGATACCCTCTTTCATCAATACCCAAAGCACCTACATAATTTTCTAAATCATCAAATTTAGTAGCTTTAAAACCTACATTTTTAGCTAATTTATCTGTATAATCAATGGTATTTTCGGCAAGTATGCCTAAAGCATTTGCAATGTCATTGAGCTCATAACCATTAAAGTTTAATGCAGCATTGAGTGGAAGAAGACGATTATCAATACTTACAACCGTTCCTTCTTGCTGATTGAGTGCTGGTACAATCAAATCAGCCTCATCTTCGGCTGCAATTATATACGTTCCCTCAGCATTATAACCCACAACATTGCCTAAATCTTCATCACTATCAAGATTACATATCATAGAAGCACCAATAGTGTTTACTTCATTAGCAACAACTAAAATCGAAAAATCTGTATATTTTTCAATAACTGCTGCCAGTTTTGCAATGTTTTTAGCTCTTGCGTGAGCGAACATATCTGCACCAACAATAAGCACTTTTTTCTCTGCACGTGCAAAAGATTTGCTCATGGCTATAAGTTCATCATCACCTACATTGCTTTCAGCTCCAAGATACCCTAAATCAAGATCATCTAAAAATGCTTTTGTTGCTTCATCTACATCACAAGTTTTCAAAAGTTCATGGGCAAGGAGTGCCATAACACCCTCTTCTGTTCCCACTTCATACTTCATAAACTGTGTTACAGTGTTTTTCATCAATGCATCTTCCATTGGGTGCGCATAGACAATTTTTGCTCCATTATGTTGTGATGCAACTCGCATCGCATAACGAACACCTGGATTGTCTGTCGCAATACGCGTTCCGACAATAACAATGCCATCAGCCTGTTTCACGGCCTCAAGCGTTGCACTTGATTGCAATTTTCCACTCACAGAGCCATATGCACGCATAAATTCGCCATAGAGTCTTGCATCTTCATTAAAGAGTTTTAAGCCTAACTTCTCTTTTATTTGTTGTAAAATATAAGCTTCTTCATTTGTAATAATTGATGAAAATCGAATTGCTTCTGCATTTTTCAGTGCTTCTAATGCCTTTGCAAATTTTGCTTCATCTTTTTCATCTTGGACATCAAAATCAAATCCAAATCTACCAGCACCACAAAGGTTCGTATATTCATAATTGTTTTTCACTCTGTAAATACTATCATCACCATTAATGCCGACATGACGTGTCTCATACTCTAATGAACATCCAGCAGAACAGTGTGCACAAGTTGATGGAACACGGCTTAATTCCCATGCATTTGCAGAGTATTTAAAATCACTACTTACCAGTGCACCCACCGGACAAACAGCAATACACTCTCCACAAAATGTACAATCAAGTGTATCACTGTTTTTTGGAATAATTGTCGAAGAGTAACCGCCAAATTTTACTTCAATAGCATCATCCCCAATAACTTCGTTACAAACATGGACAC
>FXBE01000162.1_pt1 | contig 11564 bp, 6 predicted proteins | sample 5335311 | NCBI WGS metagenome assembly FXBE01 (sample SAMEA103928390, study PRJEB20085) | sediment metagenome | biome: marine biome; feature: hydrothermal vent; material: sediment | place: Atlantic Ocean | collected 2013-08-06T02:46:56 | depth 0.05 m | reverse complement strand
ACTTATATGAATGAAAAGAAACCCTTATCGTTCCAACAAATCAGCATCAGATTGGATGCGGTCAACTCAGAAAAATAGATTCAAATAAGCGACGAATAACATCACATAGACTTATTCGAATCTGGGAACCCCATCGAGCTATTCAAATTCCGCCTGCTCAGCTTCAAGCACCGCCAAGCTAATATGCTTGCCTAGCTCTCCCTCAAAATCGGACCAGTCTTGATACGCACCGAGCTTGGCAAGAATCTTGTCCTTCATTTCAAAATCCTCCAAGCCTTCTTCCATTAACGCACTAGCCTCGGAATAAACCGTTTGCAGATAATCCCGGTAGGGCGTTAATATTTCATCTCTCCCTCCCGTCGGTCCATGGCCAGGGACGATGACGTCAAAAGGTAGCTCAAGCATTTTCTCTACTGCTGCGATGTTTCCACGAAAGCTGCCATCATCCATTCGTGGGATACGCTTGAAGGTGACGTTATCTCCGGTGAATAACAGCTTCTCGTTTACAACCTCAATCATGGCATCCGTTTTTGTGTGCGCCCACTCACTCAGATAAATACGGAAATCCTGCCCCCCCACCTTCACAACCTGGCCATCTTCTAAGGCAATCGATGGAATGACCGCTTCGGTTCCCTTGCTGGCACCTTCGGTTAGCTTCTCGAGTAGATCAAGCCATTGCTGTGCAGTACCGGCTTTGGCTTCTTCAATCATCTTCGGGTGGGCATAGATCTGCACTTTGGGGTACGCCTCAAAGATCGCGTGATTTCCCAACCAGTGATCTCCATGAACATGTGAATTAAAGACATGTGTTACGGGCTTATCGGTAACCTCGCGGATGCGTTCCAGCAGGGCTTTACCAATCGTGTAACTGGAACCCGGATCAACCACAACAACCCCCGCATTGGTGACAATAAAGCCTGGGTTGTTCATAAAGCCCTGATTAGCCGCTGTTGGCTGTTCAGTGGGCCCAGTAACGACATAGCTGTTAGCCGCGACTTTCTGAGTCGCGTAACCCTCAAGCGGGTTTTTCGATTCGGCACTAACCGGCAAAACGAAAACCGTTAGCAAGATAAACACGGTGGTATTTATAATTCTGAACATTCTTTATTTCTCCAACTGTGATACGTCACGTACCGCCCCGCGAGAGGCGGATGTTGCCATTACGGCGTAAGCTCTGAGCGCCTGACTCACTTGGCGATTACGATTACGTGGTCGCCAAGCTGCAGTACCTTGCTTATCCATTACCGCGCGTCGTTGTTCCAGCTCATCCTCCGACACGCTAAGGTTAATGCTGCGCCCGGGGATATCGATTTCAATAGTATCACCCGCTTCTACGAGGCCGATAGCACCACCTTCAGCCGCTTCCGGGGAAACATGCCCGATTGAAAGCCCAGAGGTGCCGCCAGAAAAACGGCCATCAGTAATCAGCGCGCAGGCTTTACCAAGACCTTTGGACTTCAGATAGCTCGTAGGATAGAGCATCTCCTGCATACCGGGTCCGCCACGTGGACCTTCGTAACGGATAATCACAACATCGCCTGGCTGAACCTCATCGGCGAGAATAGCTTCTACAGCCACATCCTGAGACTCGAAAATCCGTGCAGGCCCGGTAAACGTCAGATTGTCTTTATCCACACCGGCGGTTTTAACCACACAACCGTCTAGCGCGATATTCCCATACAGCACGGCCAGGCCACCATCTTTGCTATACGCGTGCTGAAGGTCGCGAATGCAGCCACTCTCGCGATCCGTATCAAGACTATCCCAGCGTTTATCCTGACTAAACGCCACCTGGGTGGGAACGCCTCCCGGACCTGCTCGGAAAAAGTCCTGGTGTTCTTTATCATCGGTCAGACACACATCCCAAAGCGCAAGCGCCTCTTCCATATTCACAGCATGTACCGTACTCACATCGCGGTTAAGCAATTTGGCACGATCCAACTCACCCAAAATAGCCATGACACCTCCGGCACGGTGCACATCCTCCATATGATATTGCTGCGTCGAAGGAGCGACCTTGCACAAATGCGGCACTAGGCGTGAAAGGCGATCAATATCCTTCATGGTGAAACCCACCTTAGCTTCATGGGCGGCGGCCAGCAGGTGCAAAATAGTATTGGTGGAACCACCCATGGCGATATCCAAACACATAGCGTTTTCAAATGCCTCAAAGCTAGCAATCGATCGGGGCAAAACCGATTCATCATTACCCTCGTAATAGCGCTTTGCCAAGCCCACAATGACGCGGCCTGCTTCTAAAAATAATTGTTTTCGATCGGCATGTGTGGCCAACAGCGAACCATTGCCCGGCAGCGACAGCCCTAACGCTTCAGTCAAGCAATTCATGGAATTGGCGGTAAACATGCCGGAGCAGGAGCCACAAGTAGGACAAGCACTACGCTCCATCGTCATCACATCCTCATCGGATTCTGCGGGATCCGCCGCTGAAACCATCGCATCCACCAGATCCAGATGCACTACTTCACCTTTGAGAATGGCCTTGCCGGCCTCCATCGGGCCGCCTGAAACAAAGACCGTGGGAACATTTAGGCGCAGAGCAGCATTCAACATGCCCGGCGTGATTTTGTCGCAATTGGAGATACAAACCAACGCATCCGCACAATGCGCGTTGACCATATACTCGACCGAGTCAGAAATAATCTCGCGCGATGGCAACGAATAGAGCATACCGCTATGCCCCATCGCAATACCGTCATCGACCGCAATGGTATTAAATTCTTTGGCCACACCACCCGCCTTCTCAATCTCGCGTGCAACCAATTGCCCCATATCCTTGAGGTGAACATGCCCAGGCACAAACTGTGTAAAGGAGTTGGCGATAGCGATGATCGGTTTGCCAAAATCATCATCCTGCATGCCGGTGGCGCGCCATAGAGAACGCGCGCCTGCCATGTTGCGGCCATGCGTGGAAGTTCGGGAACGGTAGTCAGGCATTGGTTTCCCCATAAAGCTGAAAACTATATTCTACTATAAAAGCGGGCATGGGCTGTTTTACTTGCCGGGAGTCACTAGCCCAATCAAGCCGCTTACCACCAGGAATACCGCGTATTCACCCTCTCGGGAAGACCCAAGATTTCAGGACCAGCCCTACTCTAAGAGGTGAACCATCTCTCAAAATAGTATCTAATCATTTAAGGACAGTACAAACTGTTCTGGCTTTGACCTGCGGCATGAAACAATATGCCGTCCGAATCGCTCAAAGTAAGCGATCGGGCTTGTAAGAAAAAGTAATAAAAATCAAAGTATCAGGAGGGATACCCCTATGCGCGTATTAGTCGTGCAAGAAGACCCCGCAACTTCCCAGTTAATCAAGCAAGGACTTGCGGCTATAGGCTTTGAGGCAGACATAGCACACAATGGCGAAGATGCTTTGTGGCGCGTGCGGGAAGGCGAGTACGCAACCATTATCCTTGATCTGATATTGTGCAAAATAGACGGTTACGATGTGTGTCAATCCATGCGCGAGGAGGGAATCAGGACGCCGATCCTAATTCTAACCGCCAAATCGGGCGAGAATGACGAAATCGAAAGCCTAGAGCTTGGAGCTGACGATTTCTTACGTAAGCCATTTTCAATTGACGTGCTAATTGCCAGACTACTGGCGCTGGTTCGTCGCGGACAACAGGTTGAACTCGATCTAATCAATGTGGGCCCCCTTGAATACGACCACAAGTCCCGAAGTTGCTGGGTAAGTAGTCAAGAAATTAAACTGACAAAACGTGAAGCGCAGGTTTTGTCAGTACTTCTCTTCTCGAAAGGCAGGGTTGTCTCTAAACAATCCCTACTACACTCCGTCTGGGGCATGGACTTTGATGGAGACCCCAATATTATCGATGTTTATATTAGCTATCTGCGGCGTAAAATTAGACAGAATCTTGAACAAGAAATAATAGAAACTGTACGCGGAGTTGGATTTCGAATAAATGAATGGCGAGACACATGCAACAGCACTACAGAATAATACGTGGTCCCTCCGTATAAAAGGAACTCTCTATAGCCATAGCGAATAGGATTTAGAGTTTAAATGTGCGATCTGTTCGTACTGTGGCAAGGCGCAATGACGCATAATAGCGGGACTATTGCAAGGAATTGCAACGCCGACTCGGGGCGAACAGGGTGTGCAGTTAACCCTAAAACCTACTCTCAAGGGTATAGAGGAGCATGGCCTCTCAATGTCGAGTTTAGCGTTCCAAGTAACGACCTTCTAGAAAACGCATCAAAACTTGCCCGATTTAATCAGAAATCGGGGATTATCTGTTTACCAACGGGCGCAGATTTTTCGCTTTTCGAAAAGAGTTCGGGTTCACTATTTAAAGCATCGTTTCTTCCTAATCGAAACGCACCATCCTGTTCAATACACGCTTCGGGGGTAATCAAAATAACTCTATCGGCAAAATCTATCGTTTCAGGTCTATGTGCAATCACTATGCGTGTTAAGTTCATCTGTGCAATGTTGCTGTTAATCTCTTGTTCGAGATAAATATCTAAATGCGCAGTCGACTCATCCAAAAATAATATTCTTGGTTTTTTGTATAAGGCACGCGCCAAGAGTACACGTTGCTTTTGCCCTCCGGATAGAGTGGTACCCATATCACCGATCAGCGAATTATAACCCATAGGCATCCTCATAATTTCATCATGAATTGCTGCAATTCGGGAATATTTTTCGATCTCATTTTGATCGAAATTTGGATCGAAAAAACTTATATTATCGCTAATAGAGCCTGACAGTAGCTGATCATTTTGCATCACACTAGCAATTTGTTGGCGATAGTTTCTTATGCCAAACACATTCAAATCGACACCATCCACCAGCACTTTTCCCTCAGTCGAATCTATTAATCCCAACATAATTTTCATAAGTGTTGATTTACCACAACCCGATGGGCCAACCAGGCATATCGACTCTCCAGCTTTAATATCAAGATTTGCATTAGTAAAAATAGTTGGATCAGTATCAGAGTATCGAAAACTGATATTCTCTAGCTTAATATCCCCCGTTAACGTCCTCGTACTAAAATCAGAGTGTGGATCGGGTTCAATCTCTGTCATCACGATATCACCCAATCGGTCTAAATGGAGACCCATCATCTTCAGTTCGATAGCCTGCCCTATCAGTGATGAAGCCTTTTCAGTAAATTGTGCCTTATAAGACATAAACGCAAAAATCATCCCGACTGAAAGCTGTTTACTGATAACAAGTTGGGCCGCCCAATACACAACTAGAACATTCTCAATGCCAAACAAAAGACCATTCACTACTACATAACCAACCTCTAGCCGGCCAATACGAATACCCACGTTAAGTGTATCAGCATAGAGATTCTGCCAAACCGACTGCCGCTGCGCTTCATTGCCAAACAACTTGATACTTTGGGCTGCACGTATGGTCTCCATGAAATTCGAGCTTTCCTTCGCTCCCGCAACAATACTCTCTTCGGTAAGCCGCCGAAACGGCAGATAAACTGAAAAACGAAACAAACCGTAAATAGACACACTTGTAATCACAATAAGGGCTAGAGTCGGGCTATAAATAAACATCATAGCCAGGGTCCCAACGAGCATCAGCCCGTCAACCACCGCGACAACTATCTCATCGGCTAGCATCTCCTTAATTTTATCCATCGATCCAAAGCGCGATAAGATATCTCCGATGTGTCGCTTCTCGAAGTACGCGAGTGGTAAACGAATTAAATGGCGAAACAAGTTGTTGGCTAACTGGATATTCAATAGAGCCCCCATATTGATAACCACCAGTGAGCGTAAGGCCGTCACCCCAACCCGAATCAGCATCAAAAATAGAAACCCTAATGACAGGATCGTAAGCAACTCGGTATCTTGGCTTACCACCACCTCATCAATAACAAGCTGCATAAAAAATGGTGCCGCTATCGTAAACACCTGTAATAAGAGCGACAAAATTAAAACCTGAAACAAAATTCGTTTTAAACCCGAAATACGCTCAAAAAAATCAGATAATCGAGCCTTTTTCTCCTCATTCTTTTGCTTAAATTCTTTAGTCGGAATCAACTCCAAGCCTATACCCGTAAAATGCTTGGACACCTCATCAAACGTCAGAACCTGTTCGCCTTTGGCTGGGTCATGAATAACAATAGACCGGTATTTCACCGTCTTTAGTACAATAAAATGATTAAGATCCCAGTGTAGTATTATTGGGCATTGGAGGTTTTTTAATTCTTCTAATTCTAGTCGTAAGGCCCGAGTCGAAAAATGAAGTCGATCTGCAATCTTCATTAATCCTTCCAGCCCTAGCCCTTTCAAAGAGATTGGATAGCGCTGCCTCAAAGTGTTTAAATCAATCTTATGACCATAGTAAGTTGCGACCATAGCAAGACTAGCAAGACCGCACTCAGCTGCCTCTGTCTGCAAGAGAACAGGTAATTTTCTCGACTTTAGAAACCTAACTAGTTTCGCCGGATTCTCCATTAGAGCCGCCCTCTCAAACCGTATATGGGTGCAAGCAACCACTCACCTAGCGAGCGCCCCTCTAGGATAATACTGGCTTCGAGTAGCATTCCGGCCTGCAGTGGGAACTCCCGACCATAGCCAGATACCTTTTGTTTGCTGGGAGTGACGGAAACACGATACACCGGCTCTTCAAGCTTTACAGGGACATTTAATTCTTCAGGCGACAAAATAACTTCCGTTACTTTACTAATCGTACCCTCATAGAGTCCAAACCGTTGGTATGGAAACGCGCTATAGCGCAACAACACGGATTGCCCTACCTCTATAAAGCCGATCGCCCTGGTGGGCACAAAAAGTTCTGCTTTGAACTGGGCATCATCAGGTAAAATAGCAAGCAAAGGCTTGTCTTTTGCTCTTTGCCCAGCACTTACTTGAAGAGCCGTGACATGTCCTGATGTAGGGGAGCGTAACGTATAGGTTCGTCGGCCCTTTATTTCCACGATTTTTTGTTCGACTTCCCTCAGCTGTTGATTATATTCAGCTAATTTAATGGAAGCTCTTAGGGGCACCTGAATTCTTAAATTTTTTGACTCCAACAGCTGATTCTCTTTCGCGCTCAACTGTTGGCGTGTTTCATCCAATCGTAAACCAATATCAATGTGATGCTCATGTGCCGTGTTATAATCAGTATTGTTTAGATAATCTTTTTCCTGCAGCTTTTTTAGTCGAGTCAGCTGTGTTTGCGATGTCCTAAATTTTCCTTTGTGTGTTTTAATCAAGCCTTTTAATTGCCTGATTTCGTGGGTAAACCCCTTTATTTGATCTCTAAATTGATCATCCTCGCGCTTGTCGAGAAGCATTTGTTCCGTAATTTTCGTGTTAACTGCGCCCTTATTTTCCTCTAATTTATTTAGAACAAGCTCATCCACATCAGAGGATTGGCTATTTGTTTTTTTTGTTGAAATAGATAATAGCAACCCCCCCACCTCAACCTTATCCGCTTCTGCAACATGGACATCTGTAATAAGCCCAGCATCGGATGCATAAATTTTAACTAAGCCCTTGTCCGGTACAAGATAACCTGAGACGTTTTCACGTCGAGCGTAGGTCCCATATACGAGGAAAACACCAATAATAAAAACCACCAGAAAAACCGCACCGGTGAGAATGTAAAATGAGAGAGGCTGAATTAAAACCACCTCGCCCCATAGGCGTTGCTTTTTGCTATCAAGCACTTCTTGACGGAAAAGTTTTGACATTATCTAATGAAGTGTACGGGCGACTAACCCTAGGTTTGTCGATGGAAATGGCAATATATGGAGATACCTGACCACTCCCATTAGGCTATTATTCTTTGCTGAAACTGATGTAACCATATCCTACCAATACAATCCTTAATGAATCCTAAGGATTGTATTAACCCTAAAATCAACGACTAAAAAATAGGGATCGGATGAGGATCGCTGCAAATTTAGTAAATCATTTAGACAGTCTTTGGCAAACCACTAGACTAGTACAGCGTCCAAGTTAAGCTGTCGAATAAGCGTTTCTGTGGTGTTTCACATCAAAGCATAGTCCGCAGCGAATGGCCATGGTTATATTTTCTCGCCATTAGCAAGGACTATAACGTAGTGGCGGGATACCACAGAAACGCCCGGAGGGTTGGCCTATCATCGCCCATGGCGTTGTTGCGCCTCTTGATAAGGACTCGGCCATTCCCTGTCAGGCGACGTCTGGCCACGAACAATGACAGGCCAACTTATCCGGTAGTTTAATCTGGACGCTGTACTAGGCATGACGAATGATACCTTCCAGCACTAACGCTAAAGACCAAAGCCCCCTTTTACACCCGCGATCATTGCAGTGCCTGCCCCCTCAGTATTAATACTACATTGCCCTGCTAATTTTAAGGAAACGTTTAGAGTCTTTGAATTAGACTCCGAATATTAAAAGCGATTTACAGGAACAATGCATTGCTAACACCCCGCATCTAAACTACCTTTGCGTTGCTAAAGTAACACGACATAAAGACCTAACAATTAGATTGCCTATTTGTATAAAAAACTTAAGAAGAATACATGCGCAAACAACGTTAATAACAAAACAGGAGAGTCACATGCACAACTCAACCCTTACTGAGGGCGCTAAAGCGCTAAAATGGGCCGAAGATAAGGCCCCGCACACTAAAAATAAAATTGTTAAAGAGGACCCTTGGTCGCGGATATATAAACTGGATAATGATTCAAAAACGACCTACCTTAAACTGGTTCCTCCAAACCAACCACACATCCTAAAAGCTATTGAGGCAATAGCCGCTCAATTTGACTCCACTGTCCCCCACGTGACCGCAGTTAATGAGAAACTAGGCTTGCAACTAGAAAAGCACCATGGCGGAATTGAACTAAACTCTGCATCAAGCGAGATTCAAAAGCGTCGCCTTTTATCGACCTACGCCAAAATTCAATCTGAGGCTGCTAATAAACCAGATATCTTGACTTCGATACCTTCGCTTAATGTTGGGAAACTAACTGATGGTTTAATTAATTTCTTCAAAACATCTTACACAGATGAGAGTGACAATAATAGTACCGTAAATGCCGATTATTTCCTTGGAAAAAATGATTCGAAAGAATACCACGACGTACTATCGGCTCGAAAAAATATATTAAAAGACTTTTTGAAAAACACCGATTCACTACCGCTCACCTTAAATCATTGCGACCTACAAACCACATATGCAGCTGAAAGGCAAGACGGTTCAATTGTCATTTTTGATTGGGACAATGCATTGATTGGACCGGCCGGACTATCTCTACCAAAATTCTTTGGAAAGGCTTTTGATATCTATAGGCACTTTTGGGGATTATTAGACGATGACACAAAAATCAAACTTCATTCAAAGACTGAGTTAATGGATATCTATATCAATGAATTAGCGGAAAATGGTTACGCAACGAAATCAATTCTAGTAAAATCAATGCCTGCAAGCGCCTGTGCCGGCGTAATGCAAGCAATACTTCGGCACTGCCGACCACCCGCCAATAATAACTCTAGTGCACCTTCAAATGCATATGATGCGTTAACCAACAGCATGGATGACTTACTAAATGTTTGCGACTATCTATCTTGCTCAAATAGACATGACGCCCTACATTTCGCACAAGACTATTTAGATCGTGGAATTTTATTCCGTGCTATATATATTTATAGGCAATACGTAAAAACCCATCCAAGCGATAGCGAGGTGCAATATAAACTCGCCACCGCTCTCAATAATCATGGGCAATGGGAAGAGGCTATCTCTTGCTTTAAAGCCATTATCGATCAAAACCCAGCAGATGTCAGAACAATAAATGACTATGGTTTGACGCTATTAAGAAATGGGCGACCTGAGCACGCTATCAACCAATTTGGGATTGCTCTATCAATACAGCCTGAATTTGAAGAAACTAAGGCCAACATCGAACGCGCAGAGCAATTACTGGAAATGAAAGATCAATCAGGACGCCCCAATAAATTACCTACTCTTCGCGCTTCAACTAATAAAGAAATTACAGCCGGGGTCTCCGACGAAAAAATCAATCTCGCATGCTCTCTGTTTCGTAAATATGGAGCACTTCAGTTGGAAAATGTATTTGATAAAGAGTTAATCAAAGAAATAAAAAACCATGTTCTAGAAAAATACCAATCGTACCTTCTCCCCAAAGAGTACGATGACTGCCTTGTCCTAGGTAATAAACGCCATATGGTAACACTTGATATTGATGGGCCTATTAATTCTCCTAAGCTATACGACAACCCAACCATGACTGCCGTTGCTAAAAAAATACTTGGTGATGACTTTATTATGGGATCAGTCAATATCGCGGTCGCCTTGCCCGGCGCACCACACCAATCAATCCACCGAGAGCACCCCCCTCTATTCAAGGAAAGCGATCGCTTTAGGCATGACACACCCTGTTATGCGATTGCCATACTTATCCCCCTTATTCAGCCATCACCTATCGTTGGCACTACGCTGGTTATTAAAGAGAGTCAGAACATGTCTTTAGAAGACACCGAGAACTCTGACTTGCCGTCTCAAGCATATTTTCTCGACCTAGGTTCGTGCATTATGGTTGATTATAAAGTCTGGCATCAAGGACTTGCTAACAATTCAGAAGATACCATCAGGCCTCTCCTTACTGTTGTTTTCCAACGCTCCTGGTTCTACGACCGCGTCAACTACACTAAACAACCACCTATTAAGATATCTGATTCCGTTTATAAAGAGGCGCCAGAAAGACTCAAAGAACTGATTTCCTGGATCAAGTAGATTCCTTAGGAGCGTGCATGGAATAACTTGATCAATTATGGCGAAGGTTTTTTGTTTCAGACCAAACGATCTCAAGAGGCGCATAGTGGTTCTACGCAACGATTGAGATCGTTTGATCAGGAGCGAAAAAATCAGTCAGAACGGTCAAATTATTCCGTGCACATTGCTTAATGCGTTAATGATTAGGATTTCGCCGCAAAGGATACTGCGGCGAGCCTATTAACGTGATGAATCAAACGTAAAATAGCTAGACAATGCACCCTATCTAACAACTTGAGAAAAAAGTGACCCTCTACTTGTAACGACTCAGTGAGCAGTTAATCTTATAGATAGCTTCTCAGGCCATCCCTGCAAAACAACATAAATGTTACGGGCATGAATAAAACAAACGGCAGTAGAAATAACCAGCACTAGTTTCCCGGATCAAACCCACATTGGTATATAGAAAATCATAATTCTCGACAACCCGCACTCCCTTTACCATGCTATTAAATAATCTTAAGAGACACTTGCAAAACTACGCTATCAAGGGAATATTCTTTAGCAGAAGGCTAAAATTCAAGAAAAAACCCGCTCCGTAAGATAAAATACTTGCGCCAACAAAAAACGGAAACGGGTTATGAACTGTATTCTAGCGCGATTATCTCAAACGTGGCTGGACCTGCAAGGAACACTTTTCCCCTGGATAAAAGAAGAGCTTGGGGAGCTGACCAACAACCAGCAACAATTAATCACAACGCTGGAGGTGATTAGGCTGGAGAATTATTTATCGTATGGCAAGGGCTGGCCGGGACGGCCA
>FXBE01000161.1_pt1 | contig 11666 bp, 8 predicted proteins | sample 5335311 | NCBI WGS metagenome assembly FXBE01 (sample SAMEA103928390, study PRJEB20085) | sediment metagenome | biome: marine biome; feature: hydrothermal vent; material: sediment | place: Atlantic Ocean | collected 2013-08-06T02:46:56 | depth 0.05 m | reverse complement strand
TTACAAACTGGGCAAAACAGTTATTTTAAAAAGGGGGATGAGATGAATGAATTGGATAATTTTGGCGTAGAAGTCGAAATGATGGAAGGCGAGATCGTGATAGAATCAGCGGTGACTGCTGCAGGTGCAAAGATCAAGGCAATTGGTATTGGCGGAGGTGGCGGCAATATGATCAACCACATGATCAACGAAGGGGTGACGGGTATTGACCTCATTGTTGCCAATACTGATGCGCAGGCATTGGACTCCTCCTTGGCACCCGCAAAGCTTCAGCTGGGTCTGAATGCGACCAGAGGGCTGGGAGCAGGAATGGTACCGGAAAAGGGCAGAGAAGCTGCGCTGGAGAGCTTTGATGATATCAAAGAGACATTGGCGGGTGCTGATATCGTCTTTATCTCTGCCGGTATGGGAGGCGGTACCGGGACAGGTGCTGCACCTATCGTGGCTCAAGCGGCCAAAGAGGTTGGTGCCTTGACCGTCTCGGTGGTGACAAGCCCTTTCAAATTTGAAGGGCGTAAACGTACGAGACTCTCCAAGGAAGGTCTGGAGGAGTTAAAAAGAGAGAGCGACTCTATCGTGATTATCCCCAACGAAAAGCTCCTCTCTATTGTAGAGAAAAACCTTGGTATCAAAGAGAGCTTCCGCCTGGTTGATGATGTGCTCTCACAGGCAGTTGCCGGTATCTCCAATGTTATTCTTTCTCATGGTCCCAATGATATCAACCTTGACTTTGCCGATGTCAAGACCGTTATGAGTCACAGGGGGCTCGCCTTGATGGGTTCAGGCAAAAGTGAAGGTGCCAATGCAGCCTACGATGCCGCCAAGGCAGCGATCGATTCTCCACTGCTTGACAATATCTCGATCAATGGTGCTATGGGCGTGCTGGTGCATTTCCACATCCATCCTGACTATCCTATTCTCCAGATCTCTGAGGCAATGGAGACGATTGAGGATCATGCCCATGAAGATGCCAATGTGATCTTTGGTACCACAACCAATACCAATATGGCTGTGGATGAAGTGAAGATCACGATCGTAGCGACAGGATTTGACAGCAATGAGAATGTAGCGACAGAGGAGGCAGAAAAGGCCAAAGCAGCAAGTGATCTTCTCTCTGGCATGCGCGCCAATACGACTGCACCAAAACCTTCTATCATGCAAACCAGAAGAGTGGTAGGTGGCTATGAAGGTGAAAATGAAGATATTCTTGAGGTTCCCACTTTCCTGCGCAAGCAGATGGACTAAACCCGGCCTATAGTCCTTTCCTTCTTTTGGGACTACGTGCTCCTCATCTTTCCCTCCCATAATGATGACACAGATAGCGTATGATCACCCCTTTTGCGTAGGTATTGATCTTGGTTCCAATACCCTGCGTATCATTGCTCTGACATGCGACACACATGAGATTCTTTACAGTCATGAAGTGATCGTGCGCAGTGCCGACGGTCTGGCAGAACACCACAGAATTTCTATTGCCTCTACCGAAAGGATTATCGATGCACTGTACAAGCTTCTTGCTCCCCTCAAATATATCCCTGACTCTTTTCGTGCTGTAGCGACAGAGGCACTGCGTCGTGCCGACAATGCAGAAGAGGTGCTGGAACAGATTCGTCAGCAGACTGGAGTCCAGTTTGAGATCATTGATGCAGATGAAGAGGCGAGACTGACGCTGCTTGCAGTGGAAAAACGACTGGACAGTCTAGGTCTTGATCCGGAGCGTTTTGCATTGGTCGATATAGGGGGCGGCTCTACAGAGCTTACGCTCAAATGTGCTCACAAGATTTATACACAAAGTTTCCCTTTGGGTATCGTTACCTTGACACAGGAGGCAGACAACCGCACGGACATAGATACACTGCTGTCTGAAAAGCTGGTACCTGTCAAAACCTTTTGGCATACTGTGCTGGCAGAGTGTGGAGAAATCGACCTTTTTATTGCCACAGCAGGTACACCTACGACGATTGCCGCCATGAAGCTTGGTATGCAGTATGAGACCTATGACAGTACCAGGATAAACGGAACCAGACTCTATCGGAAAGATCTTGCCCTTACGCTTGAGAAACTCTTGAAAATGAGCAGTAAAGAGAGAGAAAAAGCAGTGGGCGTGGGACGAGAGGATTTGATTGTTGCAGGGATTAAAATTTTTGACGCGATCTATGCATTACTTGGACAGGAGTGTGCACTGGTAATCGATGATGGCCTACGCGAGGGGGTGGTTTTGGAGCTCTGCAGCCTTTTGGTATAACCTGTTGTTAGGCAAGCAGTGTTGCAGCTTTGACAAAATCATCAATGATCGCTTGTGGATTTTCCAGACCCACAGAGACCCTGACAAGCCCCTCTGTGACACCCAAGAATGTGCGTGTGTCAGGATCAAACTCTCTGTAGATGGTACTTGCCATGTGCAGTGCCAGTGTACGGTTATCCCCTATATTGGCAGTCTGTATCACCAATTCTAGGTGCTCCAACAGTGCAAAAGCACGCTCCTTGCTCCCACATTCGAGTGTGAGTATGGAGCCACACCCCTCTGTGTAGTCTGAAAGATACCGCTGATGGTCAGGATGACTTGCCAGAGAGGGGTGTAAGACCTGAATATCAGGCGGAAGCTGTTCGTGCAGTGCCTGTGCGACAGTCGCAACAGACTGGGTGATTCTCTCTAGTCTAAGAGCCAATGTCTCCAGCCCAAGCATAGTCAAGAAGGCAGCAAAAGCATTGGCACTCATGCCTATATCCCGAAGAGCCCGCTTTTTGCATATGGCTATCATGGATTTCTCCCCCATTTTTTTCAGGAGAGGATGCAGATCTTTGTATTTTGGGTCTCTAAGTTTTTCATTTTCTGTCTTGGTTGCCCTCAATACCGCTATACCTCCCAGTGCCGCGCTATGTCCGCTCATTGCTTTGGTGCTAGAGTGTACGACAATGTCTGCACCCATCTCCAAGGGTCTTGTGGTTAATGGGGTGACTGTATTGTCAACAAGCAGGAGTGTGTTGTATTGATTGCATAGCTGAATGATCCTTGGAAGATCAGGCAGTTGGAGGCTGGGATTGCCCACACTTTCTATCAGCACCATTTTGACAGTCCCCTGAAGCCTTTTTTCTACCTGGGAAAAATCGTCCAGAGCACAGAAGTGGCTATGGATACCAAAGCGTCTCATCGTCTCATTGACCAGGGTATAGGTACCTCCGAAGAAACCACCTATACACAACACTTCATCCCCCGCACCCAAAAAGGCTGTCAAGACCATGGAGAGTGCTCCCATACCGGAGGAGGTGGCAACGGCACCGACACCTCCCTCTATGCGCGCCACAGTATTTTCCAGTTGTGCCACCGTGGGACTGCCTACTCTCGCATAGAGAGGATGTGGAAGCTCACCGGAAAATATGGCTTCTGCCTCTTGAGGACTCTCGTAGCCAAAAGCTGCAGAGGGGATAATGGCAGGCGCGATAGCCCTTGTCCTGGAGCCTGTGCTGTGTACCAACAGTGTGTTGAAATCATCATATTTCATAAGGTGTCTCTCTTTTTTCTTCATGGATGGCTGCAGGATCGATATGATGGCCGTCAAGCTGGCTTAGCGGGATATCCATCGTGTGCATTGCTTCGCGGTGTCTCTCTTTCCAAAAGTGATCGAGTACGGGGTTGCCTGTTTTGCAGGGTGCTGGGTCTGTATTGTTTTCCAGAGTCAACACGATCTCTTTGAGTGTGATCTTGTCCAGAGGCTTTAGCAGGCTGTATCCGCCATGTATGCCTTTGGTGCTTTTGAGGATACCATGTTTTTTGAGCTCCAGCAGTATCTGCTCTAAAAACCTTTGTGGGGTATTGGCATGCATGGCAATCTCTTTGATGCTAAGCTGTGCGTCTTTTTTTTGTAAACTCAGTTGGTACAGGGCGGCCACTCCATAGATGGTTTTTCTGGATATACTGATCATAGATATCTCTTGAGATAGAGGGTATAGTGGTATATCTTGCATCCTACACAGTAGTCAAAAAATGCTTCCAGGGCAGCACATATCATGAGCCCGGTGATAAGCACTCTTGCAGAGAATGTGAAAGAGAGTAGAAGAAACAGCATAATGAAAACCATGAATGTGAGACCAAGATACGTAGCAAATCGTTTGGGGGCTTCATCGCAAGGTTTTGGTGGGAGTTTGGCAGTGCGTACAATGGTAGTAGCGATATATCGTAAAGGACTGAATGTGTGCATACGCAACGCTCGCATGAGAAAATCCCACAAAAGCAGCCACCCAAACAGCAACATGTTGAAAGTCAAAAGCAAAACTCCCAGTACCAAGACCTGCAGGGCTATCAGGCGAACGACATGGCTATCTACATAGGAGTGTGATATAGGGCAAGACGGAGACAATAGAGACCTTTTTCTTTGAATTATAGTAGGAATTTCTATCATCTCTATTAAATCTATAGATTTTATAGAGATTCTATATGCTTAAGGTAGAGTTTCAAGATCTTTTCGTCCACTTTTGAAATGGCTAATTTTCCGATCTCTTTGGGGCTGAAGTAGGTGCCATCCTCACCTACTGGGGCGCGATAGAGATAGACACTGTTATGGAGCTTGAAGTGTGTATAGGCATGCGTGACCTCCCCGATATACTCTGAGGCACAGAGTGGCACATCTGTGGCCTCAAATCCCCACAATCCATGTAGAAACTTTCCTGCGCGTTGAGAGAGTCGAAGTTTTCCGTTGTGGCATACCAGCATGATCTGCTGCTTTTTGGTGGGTACGCTGCGTCTCTTTTTGAGGGGGTAGTCCTGGGGGCTCTCTTGGCCCTGACAGATCTCTGAGAGTGGGCAGCGATGGCAGGCGGGTGACTTGGTCGTGCAGAGTGTAGCGCCGATATCCATCATCGCCTGGTTGTAGTCAAAAGGTGCTGCTTTGTCCACCATGCGGTAGGCGATCTCCCAGAGTTTGTTATCCGTGGGTGTTTTGAGCTTGTGTAGGCGACAGAGGATACGCTTGACATTGGCCTCCATGATAGGTACGGGCTGACGGTAGGCAAATACAGCGATCGCATGGGCAGTATTTTTGCCGATACCGGGAAGTGCTGTCAGCGCTTCTATGGTTTCTGGTAGTACAGGGTCGGTATTCCCTCCCTTCTCTTTCATGAGCATTTGTGCGGTTTTGTGGAGATTTTTGGCACGGTTGTAGTAGCCCAGCCCCTCCCAGCGCTTGAGTACCTTGTCCAGAGGTGCTTCTGCCAGTGCTCTGAGTGTAGGAAACTGTCCCAAAAAGGGAAAATAGTACCGCTCCAGTACCGTGGCCACCTGCGTCTGCTGGAGCATCACCTCGGAGAGGTAGATATGATAGGGATCATCTGTGTTGCGCCAGGGCAGGTCAAGCCTGCCGTGACGGTGATACCACTGCCGGATATTTTGGTGGGTCTGCTTCATGACGAGGATTATACCTTAGCACTCCTGAGAGTGCTTCGGTGTGTGGGTTTTTATTATGGAATGGCTATGCTGGCTGTGTTGAGCACGCGGTCTCTGGCAGAAGTGTTGAGCATGATATCATCCATGATATCGCCATTTTGGTAGCCTCCCTCTGTGATATCTATGGCAACACCTGCGGGAGAGACTTCCCCATAGATGAAATGTGTAGGGTCGATGGAGGATACCTTTCCGATAAAGATGTCCTGACCTGGACCAAAGAAATCATGGATCACGAGAAACGATGTCCCGTTATGATTTTCTATGTTGTAGAATGCTGTAGATACGACCCCTCCATTGCTCCCGTTGTTGATATGCTCGATCTGCAATGCATTGAGTGTATTGTTGGGATTGTAAGGACTGGTGACACTGATCTTGGTAAAGTTGTTACTGTCTTGGTACCCGACGATAAAATCCGTATCTGTCAGACCCATCATCGTGACGATATCGGTACTGTTTGGCATGAGAGAGAATCCTGCGCCGCCCAGGGTGCCTTCGTCATAGACGATGTAGTCTTCACTGTGTGTAGAGGAGGTGGTGGTACCATGAAAGAAATCATGCCCATTGTCCACCCTGAACATTCTCTCCTGTATGATCATAATGGCGTGGTAGAGTATGTCACCGCTTCCAAACGTGACACCGTTAATGAGAGGATCAATGGAGGGTCCTTTGGGCAAATTGGAACCAGATACGCCGTTGATGTCAGCCTGTGAGACGACAAGTTTGTATGAGAGTATGCCAGATTTGAATATAGCCGATCCTCCACTGTGTGATTGCTCTACAGCAGGGAAAAAACGAAGTGGATAGGTATCGGGCTGGGTTGCAGAATTGACATGATCCATATCGACCAGCGTGTCCGCAGGTCTGGAGAGGAACGGCACTTGACCTGAAGTCTGGAGGGTATCGAGTGTCCAGGTGTTGGCGTTATAGTATTTTTCTGTATAGTCAAGTCTCTGCGCACCTGTGTCGGCATCAGTGACCAGGCAGAGCTCTTTGTGTTCATTGGGCGTAGCGACTGAGTTATTGTCCCACTCTTCAAATGCTTTGAGATCGCATGCTGCAAGCAACCTATGCAGGTCTAATACCTGACTGAATCCTAGTGCCGGTGTGTTTCCGGAAGCAGTATAGCCTGACGGCGTATATTCTGCAGGATCATAGCCGCTACTACTTGAGGCGGCAGCATAGCTTGCGATACCATGCAGGTCGCCGAGGACTGCATCGTAGTTTGGCTGAGGCGTACTGCCTGTGCTTGTAGTGTTGGCGATAGCGCCTCCGGCCACCTCGCCGAGTGCATGGAGCTGGGTATTGTTGTCTTCGATGTAGTTTTCCAGTGTCTGGTTGGCATCGACACCCAGACCGGCAGAGACGATATTGACAGCATCTGTGACAGTGGTGCCGGGGATAGCATGCAGCTGCGCATAGACCAGTGTGCTTAGCGGCCCTACAAAAATAGGACTCCCTGAGGGATTGGCACCTGCAGGATAGCTGTACCATACAGGAGAGGTAATTGTTTTTGCTGCGGTGCTGCCATCGACAAAGGGACCGTTGTCCTGTGCACCTACAGGTACCTGCACCAGAAGATCTTTGGTCTGGTCGTAGTTGGAGAGTGTGAAGCTGCCATCTGCTGCAGTGGTAGCATAGATCTCATCCAGGCAGTCCCAGTCCTGGTTGCTGTCGTGGCAGACATAGGCACCTTCGATATAGCCGTCACCGACAGAGCCGGTGCGCTGTGGCGCGCTTGGGTTGCCACCGCCACCTCCGCAGCCGACGAGCAGCAGTGCAGTGAATGTGAGTAGAGAGAGTCTGATAGTGGGTTTCATTGTGTGTCCTTTAGAGTGTGTTGTAATAGCTTGTCGCATCAGCTTGGCTGGTGTACCATCTTCCGGTATAGTTCATAAAGTAGGCATTGACATAGAGATAGGATTTTGCCTCTATATACCCACTCTTCTGTGAGAGTATCCAGTAGCTCGGTGTGTATGGATGTGCCTGTATATCGAGAAGTCTCTGTCCGCTGATCTGCAGTGCATTGACCTTGAGCGGACTGGTGGATGGCAGTATTCTTTCGATCTTCATGCTGGTAGTGTCACCATTGATAGAGAGCTTGTAGAGTTGCTTGGGCATGCCTTCGTGTGCCGGTTGCACCTCATAGAGTGTCTGTCCTCCTACAAGTAGAGCGATTGGTGAGGGGTTGCTCGGCAGGGCAGCTTTGGCACTCTGCCATGCACTGCTGAGATTGGCTAGAGAGATACTGCCGTGTGCACCTGGTGCCGTGCCTGCCTTGACCCCTGAGGGGGTGAGCTTGTGTGCGCTGCTATCATAATCTGCGTATTCAAAATCCCCGCTACTGGCATTGAAGACAGCGATCTTCCCGCTGCTATCCTGGGTATAGTGAAACCAGGGATCGCCCTTGAGCTCTGCCTGGAAGGTGCTTCCGTCTCCGTTGCTGAGCGTCTGCATACCTGGCATAGCCGGTGTAGCGTAGCCAAAGAGTGTGCTGAGTGTCAGGGTATAAAGTATCTTTTTCATTCTGTTCTCCTTAAGGTGTAATGGTTGCAGTCACAGGATCTCCGGATGCAGAGACCGCAGTAACAGTGGGTGTGGTTCCGCCACCATAGGGTGCAGAGAGCGTGCCGGTATTGCTGCCGTAGAAGAGATTGCCTACGGCACCTCTGTTGGATCCACTGGTGTTGTCCAGCTCTGGGCTTGCAGCCTCTTCGACATCGACCAGCCTATGGGGTGAACCGCTGTTGTCGGGGATGGCATCATCGACATGCATGACGAGCAGACCGCCTGCAAAGCTGCTGCCATTGTTGAGGGCATGCAGTCCCTTGTCGTATCCAGAGTTTGGTCTGTTCTCTACGAGATAGTATTCGCCTGGGGTACTTGTGTTTACCTGATAGATGTTGTAGCTGCTTGTATCTGTTCCGTTCAGTGTTGCCGAAGTAGTGCCAGAGATGATCGTAGGCGATGCGAATCCTGCCTGTATCTTGCTCCAGGCTGTCATATGCACGGGTGTCTCTCCCGCCTCTTGGGTCGCAGAGGTCCTCGCCCAGCTGCCCGCACCCATGAGTCCGAACATACCGATCCCTCCTGTGGCACCATCCACATCATAGAGGTCGGGTAGTCCAAACGCTGCATGTCCCAGCTCATGCGCAATGATACCTATGGTGGCATCATGATCAGTAGTGCCTGCTTTGTGTCGCTCACCAAAGCGTGAGAAGTTGCCGCCCGTGCTGCATGCCATGAGTGTCACCCCATCCAGTGCCGGAGCAGCAGGAGTGGTAGGTGCACTGTAGCAGGATTTGAGCCCCCAGATACTTTGGTTGGGGTTCCATCCTGTGGAGGTCTCTCCGCCAGAAACCAAAAACATGATCTGGAGCTCCTGTGCATCTATAGAGCCGTTGTTGTTGATGTCATAGCTGCTGAAATCTACTTGGCTGTCTATCTGAGAGAGTGCATTTTTGAAAACAGTCCAATAGCGGAAGCTGCCGTCGCTGGAGTCATCAGCAGGATGGTCAGGGGAGAGTGTAACATCGATGAGACCATCCTGGGTACCATCGGATTCGGTAGCAGACAGGAACTGAAACTGCCCGCCTGAGAGCTCTCCGTAGTAGTCATTGAGTTGCCCGCTGGCACTGCCAAAGATCTTGGCAGACCAGGTCGGGGCACCGTTTTGGAAGGAGGTATCGGCAAAATTGATCCGTACTACCAGCAGGTTGCGGTAGGTGGGTGCTGTGCTGCCGGCGGTGAGGGTGACACTGTCTGTCACTGTGTCACTGCCGTTGGTGGCTGTCAGCGTCAAGGTATGTGCCCCGGCTGTCGTAGGTGTATAGAGGAGTGTCGCAGCGGTAGCCCCGGAGATATCCGTGCCGCCTTCGCTCCACTGGTAGGTAGTACCGGATTTGTTGCTGCTGCCTACGATGCGTGTAGCACTGCTGGTGACAGTAACCCTGTCTGCACCAGCACTGACCTTGAGGGTGGTGTTACCACCGCCGCCACTGGTGCTACCGCCTCCGCCACCACAACCGCTGAGCAGCAGTGCCGTAGATGCGATAAGTGAAAGGGAAAGTGTTGTTTTCATTTTTGATCCTTTGTGTGAATGTCATCAGTATGACAGCAAAGGGTAATGAAGTATAAAATTTTTATGATTGGATATGAAAAGGTACGGAGAGAAGGCTCAGGACTTTAGCCAGAGCCTTATGGAGAGTGAAGGGAGAAAATCCCTGTCACTTTCTTGGTGTTTTTTGACCTGTCTTAGCGCACACAGCGTACATTAAAGGCATAGGACTTAGGGAGAGTGTTCTCGTACCCATAGTCGAAGTACACTAGCACGGCATAATCAGAATCTGTGAATATATCAGTAATAGATGTCCAATAACGTCCAGAGGTAGTATTGTTAAATATAGAAGTATCAATACTAGGGTTTGATGTACCGTAATCTACTATACCTAATAGCTCTACCGCAGTTGGAAGTCTCCAGTCTAAGTAGCCACCCAAAGTAAGGTTTTCACAGTAAGTAGTTGCTGTATCTCCAGAGGTATCCATAACATTCCCCGCAGTCAAACTCGCTTGTGTTATCCATGGCTTGGTCACTGTTTTGGCCTCTTCATCATCTTGCCAATGCAGACCCGTACTATGGTCTATGACGATCTCCGTCGCATCATCCCTCTCATAGACAGGTGGATCGATGAGGTGCTGGGCCGCTACCAGTGCTCCCTCACTCATGATAGTGCTGTTGAGATCGGCTTCGTCGATGACGATAAAGGGATCTTCGTCCACAAAGGGTTTGCCGTGTGGATTGTCTATGACGGCCGGGCCGGCGATACCGATGACGATGGTGCCATTGCCCTCGACACCTGTCGGCAGATCGGGGTCGGTGCTATAGGTGATATCGACGATGTGATGCACTACGCCCGTGGCATCCGTGATGGTCCAGTTGGTATCGGTAGGGGTGGGGACGGTGTTGTTGCTGTCGGGAGTGCCGTCTGCGATACCGCCTGTGCTGCATTGACCCAGGTAGCCTTTGAATTTGATCGAGCCGTTGACTGCGCCGCCACTGGGTCCAAAGCCGTTTTTGACATCGAAATGCAGGGTATGGCTGATAGGTGTATTGCCGCTAAAAGGCACCTGCAAAGAGCCGCTCTCAGAAGGCCCCCAGCTTGCCATGGTAGACTGGCTGATACCATTGCTTCGAGATGCAATATAGCTTGGGTCTGTGTAGCTGGCAGGGTTTGGATCGGTATCGAGATAAATTTTGCTGAAATTATCCGATTTTAGTTCATCGACTACAATGTTGGTATTGCCACAAGCACAGAAATCTACGCTGAGCTTGTGTACGGCATTGCCTGCACTTCCATAGTCAAACCAGTTCATGCCACCATCCCAAATGACACCGCCCCAAGATGGATGCGGAGGATAGGTGGCAAATACATTATGCTCGGTTGGATGGTCTCCCGCATCATCCACCCAGGTACTGGCAGGACGCAGGTCGATACTGGTCTCCTGGCAGCTGTCCTCTGGGTCTTGCGGGAGGGTGACATTGGTATCTACGCAGCTACGGTCATTTTCCGGGTTGGTATTGTAATAGGTATGGGTGCCTTTTTCGATGGTAGCACAGTTGGTGACCTCTTTGAGCTCCTTGGAGAGCAGCTTGATCCCGATAGTGGGGATGGGATCTGCTGGACCGGTGAGTGTGCAGGTAAGGGTCTGTCCTGCCGAGAGGGGTGCGGCAGGTGAGCAGTTCCAGCCATTGGCAGTGATAGCGGTAAAGGCCGAGCTTGGCGGTACCGTATCGCTGATGCTCAGTGTTTCGCCCGCGGGAAGGCTTCCTCCAAATTCTAACGCATAGGTAGCATAAAGCACACCGCCCTTGATGGTCTGACTGACAATGTGTTTGTCGATACTGATATCGCCTTTGACATCCTCTTTGACCACACAGAGTTTGAGTCTGGTGACATCGACCTCGGTTTGTGCTGAGACCACGATATCCAGATCGCTGTGGTTGGTGTTCATGAGACCCAGCAGTGTGCCGGCAGGGTTGCCATTGGCATCCGTGACAGTTTCGTTGCCGTAGATCAGATGTGCCGTGCCTCCGTTGGGTGTGGCGATGCCGGGACCGTTGGGGTCTTTTCTCATGAAGTGATCGAGATCCTTATTGCCTGCATAGATATAATCATTGGCTGCGCCTGATGCACTGCTGCCGGGTCTCGTATTGACCAGAAGCTCCATC
>FXBE01000160.1_pt1 | contig 11703 bp, 10 predicted proteins | sample 5335311 | NCBI WGS metagenome assembly FXBE01 (sample SAMEA103928390, study PRJEB20085) | sediment metagenome | biome: marine biome; feature: hydrothermal vent; material: sediment | place: Atlantic Ocean | collected 2013-08-06T02:46:56 | depth 0.05 m | reverse complement strand
CTTAGCGCCTTGCTCTTGGAAATCCTGAATCTCAATCTGCTCAACCCAGAATTAAATAGAGATGCCCTAAGGTACAAGCGTGGCCGTGAACAAACTCAGGGCTTAAATCCTGCCCCAGAGCTACGGCCAAAATATGACGAAGTTCACATTACGCAAAAATGCAGGAAGCATGCCAGTAAAATAAGTCGCTCGCAAGGCATATAGCCCTGTGAGCAACAGGGTCTAGAGTTTAGGTCGCTCTAAAATGGTGCGGAAGAATCCTTTTTGCGCACCAATTTCGAGCGTGGAATCGTGGTTTATTCAGGTATGGGAGTATAGTTCGACTTGAGCAATATCCTCGTGGGATAAAATAACCTCTCGTAGCTGTTGTAGCCCCGGGTCGTGGACGTCACCCTTTTTAAGAAAGGCATCGACATGGATTTCTCCGTTGAGATAGTGCAGGTTCAATTTTTCAATGTTGTTGGCTGACTCGAGTCCGGCCCAGGCTTGCTCGAGCGAAGTCATAATCTCCTCACGAAGCGGTAGATGGTCGCAGGGTTTAGCGAGCGCATCGTCTTCTGGGTCGGTATGAATGGTGACGTCGGTAATTTCTTCCACCTGGGTGATGATGGCCTTGCGTACAGCTTCGGAAATTTGATGGCCTTCTGAAACGCTCACGGTTGACGGCACTTGAATATGCACATCAGCAAACGCATCGCCACCACTCCGGCGGGTTCTTAGCAGGTGCAGATTCACCACACCATCAACGCCGTTAATAGCCTGCTTGGTTTTCTCTACCACCTCTTCTTCCAGGCTAGCATCGATAAGCTCTTGGCCGCTGCGCCAAAGTAATTTCCAGCCAATATGGCCCACAAATAGGGCTACGATGAGCGCTGCAAAGGCATCAAAGTTGAGCAGTCCCATCAAACTGCCAATAATGCCGACAATAACAATGAGAGAAGAAATGGCATCGGAGCGATGGTGCCAGGCGTTAGCTTCGAGCAGGGAGGAACGTATGCGCTTGGCAACACGCTGCGTATATTGATACAGGAACTCTTTAGAGACGACGGCCAGGGCTGCAAAAATGAGCGCGCCGGGTGTAGGTTGTAGGAGCTGCTCTGGATTCTGCAAGCGGCGTGCGACGTCAATGAGGATGCCAGCGGCTACGAGGATGAGTGTTAACCCAAGAATACTGGTGGCGAGTGTCTCGACACGGCCGTGTCCATAGGGGTGTTCAACATCGGCTTCGCGGTGCGCATGGCGGGATGCCAGCAGTACTAGGAAGTCACTGGCGAGGTCTGAAACCGTATGGACTCCGTCCGCAATCAATCCTTGTGAGTGGGTGAGTACGCCACCAACAAGTTGCGCGGTTGCCAATACTATATTAATTGCGGCGCCCGTCAGTGTGACCCGCTTAGTCGCCGTGTAGCGGTCAGCTTTAGTGATTGAAGGTTGACTCATTTGGTGCCCAGATACTGTCGGAGTACTCATTGCATAGCCTGTATAGAGAAGCCCATTCTACAATGACATCTGCTGTTCACGTTCTTTGCTGGTGGGCTCGAAACCGCGTGCCTCGTAGTAATCGAAGATTGCGTTAACGACTTCATCAGGCGTGTCGAGTACTTGCATCAAGTTCATGTCTTCGGCCGAGATTGTTCCTTCCTCAACTAACGTTTTTTCGAACCAGTCCAGCAAGCCCTGCCAGAACGGACGGTGCACTAGAATAATGGGGATTTTCCGTGATTTGTTGGTTTGCACCAGGGTGATCATTTCTGCAAGTTCATCCAGGGTGCCGAATCCTCCGGGCATGACGACGTAGGCGGAGGCATATTTTACAAACATCACCTTGCGGGAAAAGAAGTGTCGAAAATACAGTGAAATATCCTGATACTCATTGGCACCTTGTTCTGCTGGCAGCTGAATATTGAGACCAATGCTGGGTGACTTACCCTGTTGGGCACCTTTGTTGGCCGCTTCCATAATGCCAGGTCCACCGCCACTGACGACTGCAAAGCCCGCGTCAGAGAGATGCCGAGCAATCTCGACGGTCAGTTGGTAGTGAGGGCTGCTCTCAGGCGTACGGGCGGAGCCGAAGATACTCACAGAAGGTTTGATGCGCGCCAGGCGTTCGAATCCCTCGACAAACTCGCCCATGATCTGAAAAACCTTCCAGCTCTCGCGGGCAAGCATGCTATCGTCCACCGGTAACATGCCTGGGTGGATTTCGCGATTATGATCGTCCATCAACGTCTCCTTTTCTGAGGGGGCGAGTTTAACCGATTTTTATCATAAACTAACGGGCAAACCGAAATGCCGATGGCTCGACAAGGATATTTATGACAAAAGACGCTCCGCTGATTCTGGTTGATGGATCTTCCTACCTCTATCGGGCATTTCATGCGTTGCCAGATCTATCCACGCGGGATGGTCGGCCCACCGGCGCAGTGCGGGGTGTCATTAGCATGCTGAAGAAACTGCAAAAAGATTTTCAGCCCGCGTATATGGCCGTCATATTTGATGCCAAAGGCAAGACGTTTCGTAACGACCTTTATTCAGAGTACAAAGCGAACCGCCCACCGATGCCGGACGATTTGCGCCAACAAATTGAGCCCCTGCATGCTTTGGTGCGCGCACTCGGATTGCCTTTAATCGTGGAGTCCGGTGTGGAAGCCGATGATGTGATTGGAACTCTGGCGGTGCAGGGCGTTAAGGCAGGTCGGGACGTGTTGATTTCGACCGGTGACAAGGACATGGCGCAGCTGGTGAATGAGCGCGTCACACTGGTGAACACCATGACCGATACCGTTTCCGATCGCGCTGGCGTAATCGAAAAGTTTGGCGTACCGCCTGAGCGCATTATTGATTATCTCACCTTGGTGGGCGATAAGGTGGATAACGTTCCAGGCGTCGATAAAGTCGGCCCGAAAACGGCTGTTAAGTGGCTTGCAGCGCATGATGATTTGGATGGCGTCATGGCCAATGCCGATAGTATCAAGGGTAAGGTTGGCGAAAACTTACGCGATGCGCTCGATCGTCTACCGCTCGGAAGGGAGTTGGTAACGATTAAGCTGGATGTCGATTTGCATGAGGCCATTGACGATCTTGAAATTCAGCCGCCGAACGAAGCAGAACTTCGCGCGCTGTATGAGGATCTAGAGTTTCGAGGCTGGTCAGATGAGTTGAGTATGGAGGGTGGGGAGTCTTCCGAAAGCCCACCGGCAGAGATAGAGGCAAATTACAGCGCAATTCTTACTGAAGAAGATTTGGATATCTGGCTGGAAAAGTTAGAGCAGGCCGACATGTTTGCCTTCGATACAGAAACGACCAGCTTGAACTATATAGATGCCGAAGTGGTCGGTTTGTCGTTTGCCGTAGAACCCGGCGAGGCCGCCTATTTGCCCATCGCACATGATTATATGGGTGCACCGCCACAGCTTGATCGAGAGGCCGTGTTCAAGCGTCTAAAACCGCTACTGGAAGATCCCGATAAAGACAAGCTTGGCCACAATCTAAAATACGATAAAAGCGTCTTGGCGAACCACGGCATCGAATTGCTAGGCATTCGCCACGATACGATGCTGGAATCGTATGTCGTAAATTCAACCGACAGTCGCCATGATCTGGATACACTTTGTGAGCGGCATCTGGCGCATAGCAATATTCATTTCACCGATGTGGCGGGTAAAGGGAAAAATCAGATCACGTTTAATCAAGTTTCGCTGGATGTGGCGGTACCTTATGCAGCAGAAGATGCCGATATGACCTTGCGCCTGCATCGACACTTCTGGCCTCAGTTGCAACAGTTACCCGGGCAACAAGCGCTTTACGAAACGCTTGAAGTGCCACTGATAGGTGTTTTATCGCGTATAGAGCGCACCGGTGTTTGTGTCGATGCGGCGCTTTTAAAACGCCAAAGTGGCGAATTGGCCGAGCGCATGCAAGAAATTCAGGGCGCAGCCTGGAAAGAGGCGGGGCACGAGTTCAATCTCGGTTCACCCAAGCAGTTGCAGGCTATATTGTTTGAAGAGCTGGGTATCCCGGTGGTTCGCAAAACACCCAAAGGTCAGCCATCGACGGCGGAAGATGTCTTGCAGGAGCTAGCTTTGACCTATCCGCTGCCCAAGCTCGTGTTGCAACACCGCAGCATGAGCAAGCTCAAATCGACCTATACCGACAAATTGCCCAAGCAGATCAATGCAAAGACTGGCCGGGTGCATACCTCTTACCATCAGGCGGTGGCATCCACTGGGCGGCTCTCTTCTGCAGACCCGAATCTGCAAAATATCCCTATCCGCACGGAAGAAGGTCGGCGAATTCGCCAGGCCTTTATCGCGCCACCGGGTAAAAAGATTCTGGCCGTAGATTATTCACAAATCGAACTGCGAATCATGGCGCATCTGTCTGCGGACGAGGGTTTGCTGAGTGCCTTTGCTGAGGGGCGGGATATTCACAGCGCCACGGCTGCGGAGGTATTTGGTGGCAGTGTGGACTCCGTTTCTGTCGACGACCGCCGTGCTGCAAAGGCGATTAATTTCGGTCTTATCTATGGTATGTCGGCCTTCGGACTGGCCAAACAGCTAAAAATTGGCCGAGCAGAGGCACAGGCCTACGTGAATCTTTATTTTGAGCGTTACCCCGGTGTAAAAGCCTATATGGAGGAAACGCGCGAGTTGGCGCGTGAGCAGGGCTATATCGAGACGGTTTATGGCCGTCGTCTGTATCTACCTGAAATCAAATCACGTAACGCGCAGCGTCGCCAATATGCCGAACGCACCGCTATCAACGCCCCCATGCAGGGCACCGCTGCCGATATTATCAAGCGAGCAATGATAGGTATCGATGCTTGGTTGCAAGAGACGGATGCCCCAGTGCTTATGATTATGCAAGTTCATGATGAGCTGGTGTTTGAAGTTGATGAGGCCGTTATCGATAAGTATGCGACAGAAATAGCGACTCGAATGGAGTCTGTTGTAGAGCTGAAAGTACCGTTAGTGGCCGCCAGCGATACTGGAGATAATTGGGATGAGGCGCATTGACCCGTTAACTGATAATAAAATGTGACGGAGTTCTCATCAGGACATACTTTGAAACTTTTTGAGAACTAAGCGGGCAGAGGGCTGTCCATCAATATAAGCGCTAAAGCCCAGCGCTTCCCGCTATCCTCCCTTGGCGGGGTGGTCCGGACCCCCAAGTCGGACCAATTATTTTGCCCCGGTTTTTACCGGGGTTTTTTTTGCCTAAAATAAAGGTAACTACTCAGTCATGATCTGAGCAGTTACCCGTAATTGATTGGGATGGTTCTTCATTTCTATAGAACCATTCATCAAGCTTTTGGTAAAGAGCATCCAGTCCCACGCCTTTGGTAGCGGAAAATGTCTGAACAGACACATTTTCGTATTGGGACTCCAGTTCATTTCTCACCGCACGTAGGGTGTTTTGCAATGCGCCACGCTTGAGTTTATCGGCTTTGTTCAAGAGAGCATGGGCGGGCAGTTCACGTTGGGTAAACCAGTCCAGCATTTGCCGGTCATAATCCGTCACCCCGCGGCGCGCATCCATCACAATAATCAGCCCTTTTAATACCGGGCGCTGTGCAAGATAGGTCTCGACCAGTCGATGCCAACGATCTTGTTCTTTTTTTGGCACTTTGGCAAAGCCATATCCAGGTAAATCAACGAGTTGTTGACCCGATTGCAGCAGAAAGAAGTTGATCATTTGAGTGCGCCCCGGGGTTTTGCTGACCTTCGCAAGACCTCGCTGTCGACAAAGCCGGTTCAGGGTGCTTGATTTTCCCGAGTTAGATCGGCCTGCGAAAGCGACCTCAGCGCCGCTGGGAGTAGGGAGAGAATAGGGGGAGGCGCAGCTGGTAGAATATTGTGCTGATGGATAGTGGATTTTCATTTGAAATAAGCTCTCATTGAATAGACTATTCTAAACGTCTAATTGAATCAGTGGTTATGGATTGTTCGATCGTCTCGTAAACCAGTGGGCTTGTTTGTCTTAAGCTTTGTCGTTATTCGTGTCCTTTCGGATAAAAAATAATATTTATCAATACCTTGGGGGAATTAAGCGCGGCTGAGAGCATATGGCGATGCGGTTCCTATTGACTATTAGTAGTTACTAATAGTTTAAAATATGGTATAAATGCGCGCCATTTTACGTTAAATCTGAAGCTAAGAACTTTTGATTTATCCCATCTAGCAGCTTCTTGAGTGAGGTATACACTAATGAAAAATCGGTTGCTGATCGCACTGACCGGAATGACACTTCTTACTGCCCAGCCGTTGATGGCGGGTGGAGATATTGCAGCAGGCGAAACCAAGTCTGCCGTTTGCATGGCCTGCCATGGTCCAGGCGGCAATAGCGCGAACCCAGAATGGCCTAGCCTTGCGGGCCAGCACGAGCAGTATATTGTTAAGCAACTGAATAACTTTAAGGCACAGGAGCGTCATAATGATCTCATGGCCCCCATGGCAGCACCTCTGTCTGAGCAAGATATGGCTGACTTAGCCGCCTATTACTCCAGCCAGAAAGCGGGTCAACCTCAAAAAGTTGAAGCAGAAGCTGCCGAGCTTGGTGAGGCACTTTATCGAGGTGGCGATAATACTGCAGGAATAGCCGCCTGTATCGGTTGTCATGGCCCCACTGGGAAAGGTAATCCCCAGGCGAAGTTCCCCAGCGTAGCAGGCCAGCATGCGACTTATATAGCACTCCAGCTGAAAGCCTTTAGAGGCGGTGCGCGGACCAACGATACCGGCAGTATGATGCGCAATATTACCATTCGCATGACAGATGCTGAGATTGATGCGGTATCAAAATATATTGCTGGGCTGAATTAGCCCGAAAAGCTCATATCGAAAGAAGGTGACTAGTCGTTGTTTAACGATTTCACCAATAAGCATTCTTTCACCACGAAGTACACGAAGAAAAAACTATTAATCAAGTTAAAACTTCGTGTATTTCGTGTCGCTGTTTTTGTAACCATGTTTAGAGATTATCCCTTCCTATCGACTCATCTTCTAGAGCGCACTGCGCACAGAGATGGAAAATTTCCGTCCACAAACATTCATTCATAAATGGATTAGCGGTTCCTAAGGTGACTGATTGTGCTTAGCAGCAATAAAAAACCTACCTCGAAGCCTACAATGGCAAGTTGTTCGGGGTACGAAAATGGGAAGATCTAGACCATTTCTGGGAAGTTATTCGTGGAATGGCTGATCAGGGCTGGTACGTCTATGCGATTGGCGAAGAGCCTCCCGCCGAAGCTGTTTCAGCCGAAAAGTTACGGCAATTTATTGTCCAAATAAATGAATTGTTACGCCGAGAGCATGACGAAGATTATTGCGGAATTGTATACGTAGATGACAAAGAAGAGCCGAGTTTCATCAAAATCTACGACCCCAATAATCTAGGTACGGTTTGTGGATCAAGCGATTCCCCTTCACTCCCTGGTTGGACCCTCTCAAAGCAAGTTCCCGCTGATCTACCACTGGCCTTTCCACCGCCGGGGAATCGACGCCGTTGGTGGCGTAGATTCTTTGGGGGTTAATAAGCCTCCACCCGAAAACTTTTTCTCCACCAAGGATGCTACGCTAGTTTTGTGTGCGCATCCTGCGGCCAGTCATCTGCGATGATTGTTTCCCGGTAACCATGCCAGGTCGCGTGCCCGATAACAGGTAGGAAAAACATCAACCCAATAAACATAGTAGCGAAACCAAGCAGTAGGCTAAGCACGATTATGAGCGCCCATACCAGCATCGCTGACTTGTTTCTCAAAACGGCGTTAAAACTTGTTAGCATAGCGGTGATGGCATCTACGTCACGGTCCATAATCATGGGTAGCGCAAAAGCAGTGGCGCAAAATATGATCACTGCAAAGATACTTCCAACCGCGCTACCAATAGCATAGAACGTTATGAGCTCAGAGGTTAACTCAGTTCCATTCATGGGAAAGAAAATATGTGACATGGATGCAGCTCTAGCCCAAACGAGAAAGACAATGAGCAGGACAAACGAAAGAATCATTTGATTGCCAATACGTTTTTTTCCTTGGCCGAGGCAGGCGAGGAAACTTACTCGATTATTCTTTTCTAGTTGGCAACTGATTGAATAAAGTCCCATCGCCAGCGCAGGGCCGACAAAAATAAATCCCGAAAGCATGACGATGACCATTGTTATGCTGCCTACTCTAAACGACCAATAGGTTATAAAGACGCTCGCAAGCGTCATGATTATGCCATAGGCAAGGCTGTATCCGGGTGCATGCCGAAAGTCCTCCCAACCTTTTCTTAACCAGCGAAGTGGCGCGGTGGCTTTTAATTTATGGCTGGGGGAGACGAGAGGCTTAATGTCTTCTTCAGATTCCTTTTCTGTCGATTCAGGTTTTACAGTGCCCATTTGTAACGTTCCTCCTCAGGTCAGGTTTTTTAGTCGGGTTAAAACCAATTTATCTATGAATAAAAGAATATTTAATTCAAATAGTTATCGAACAATAGAGGAAATTCAATTAGGTCTTCCCTATAGAAGTGGCTTTAGTCGAAATAAAACAGGTTATACAGCGTATAATCGGTCGTATAACCTAGAATAACTGATAAATAACTAGTTTGCACATGGTTTATTTTCGAGGCTATCGCCTAGGGAAAGTAAGGAGGTTAGGGCTTCGTGAAAATAATTAAGCTTCAGTCTCTATGGGGCAATTACTGCATAGAGACCGCGAAGGAAAAGGTGGTTTGATGGGATGACAAGTACTGACTTTTAGGAAGCTCTGAATAAGTCTGATTAGTATTAAGCGGAGAAAAAAGGTCTGTAAGTTTCACGAAGTGAGTCGTAATAGTTATTCTATTGCGGCGATCTTCGGGGAAGTTACAGGCAGTTTTAGCCCGCTTAAAACAATTAGGACTTGTTCAGAGCTTCCTTAATAAAGTGAAGATTTCAAGCGTGTTTTTTATGGTCAGCGGTGGACGATGCATATTTCACCAGTCTTCTGATGGTAAGCCCCTGAATCACAATAGATAATATTACGATGACATAGGTCACTGCGAGGATAAGATCCCGTTCCTCGCCGGCGGGCAGTGATAGCGCCAGCGCTACAGAAATGCCTCCGCGTAGTCCGCCCCAGGTGAGAATTTTAACCACATGTGGATGAAAGCTGGTTCTGAGTTTTATACTTCGCACGGTCACGGCTGCGGATTTCTAGCGGCTGATTTTTACCGATAGCCGCGTTGCTGGAACCGTTGCGTAGCCCGCTATGCGCCGGTTTCAGCCCTTGCTATCGATAAGAATTAGCTCGCTATAATTTCCGCATCCGTGACCGTGCGAAGTATAGAAGGCTGATGAGCAAACCAACGCTAATGAATCTTGCAATTAATACAATAAGGGCGAGTAGGACACCGGCAAGTAAGTACTGTCCATTAAGCGTAAGTACGATGATCTCCAAACCAATCAATACAAACAAAATTGCGTTGAGAATTTCGTCAATTAGCTCCCAAAATGTATCGATGTGCTCGCGCGTTTTTTCACTCATCGCGAGGTGGCGACCGTGATTGCCAATGAGTAATCCCGCGACAACGATTGCGATAGGGCCGGAGAGGTGCAGTTGGGTGGCTAGTGCGTAGCCGCCGATAACCAGCGTTAAAGTGAGCAGAATTTCAACCTGGTAATTATCCACACTTTTAAGCAATAAGAACGTCAGCCAGCCGATAAATAGGCCGAACAACGCACCGCCAACCGCTTCCTCAAGAAACAGCAGTCCAATGTGGCTTGCGGTGACTTGTTCGTGACCCATCGCTATTTCCAAAAGAACCATGAAAATGACGACCGCGATACCGTCGTTAAACAATGACTCTCCGGCAATTTTTATCTCTAGGCTTTTGGAAGTATCTGCAGTTTTCATAATTCCCATTACAGCGACAGGGTCGGTGGGGGCAATTAATGAGCCAAACAAAAGGCAATAGATAAACGGAATTTATAAGTCCATAATTCCAAGCAAAAGCCAACTGGCAGCATCAACGATAAAAGTGGTCAGAACGACATCGATAGAAGCCAAGATCAGAATGACCCATTTCTTATTCAGCAATGCCTCTAAGTTTACGTGCAAAGCACCTGCAAACAACAGAAAGCTCAGCATGCCATGCATGAGTGCCTGATTAAAATCGATATTTTTAAAACTGATTCGGCGTATCGCTCACCAGCGGTTAGGCCGAAGTGATCCAAAACTACAAGGGTTACCGAGAGAGCGAACACAATCAACATAATACCGATGGTCGTCGGGAGCTTTATAAAGCGGTGATTAATGTAGGCGAACAGCGCGGTGATGGTAAAGAGTAGGCCGGCGGTGTTTTGTAGCTCCATTGTCTTAATAAAAAATAAGGGGTCAAATAACTTGTTTAATTTCACTGTCTATTCTAAACTTCTTCAATGCCCAGGCCACAAAGAATTGAATATGAAAATGCGTTCTACCATGTCATGAACCGAGGGCAAGGGAGGCAGTCAATCTTCCCTGATGATCGATACTATCAAGCATTCCTTGAAACTCTGGCAGAAGCCCATCAGCGATTTAAGTGTATCATTCATGCCTACTGTCTGATGGGCAATCATTATCACCTGCTAATGGAAACGCCTTTGGCTAATCTGGGCAGAATCATGCGCCATATCAACGGTGTTTATACCCAACGACACAACCGCCTTAAAAAGACTGATGGACCACTATTTCGAGGCCGCTACAAAGCTATATTGGTTGATAGAAATGCATACTTATTGCAATTAACTCGCTATATCCACCGAAACCCCATCGAAATGAAGCGACCCATGGTATCTCAACTATCGGAGTATCGCTGGTCCAGCTACCCGGCCTACATTGGCAAGGCCAAACCTCAGAAATGGCTGGCACGTGAAACGACCTACGACATGTTAGGCAGCAAACAACGGTACAAAGGCTATGCAACCTATATTTCTCAAGACATCGATGAAGAAACTGCTCTAATTTATAATAAAGGTAATCAGGCATCCGTTATTGGTGATAAACGCTTTAAGAGCTGGGTTTATGAAGAGCTGCTTCCAGAGCTGGAGGCAGAAGACAAGGGAAGAATCTTGCAATCCAATATCACGATCACAGATGTAACGAGGGCAATTGCAGAACTCTATGGAACCAATGAAAAAGAAATCCGAAAAGTAATCAAAGGTCCACAGAAAGGAAGTGAGGCGCGGAAAATGGCCATGTACCTATCGCAAGAAGTAGCTGCAGCAAGATTGTGTGAGATAGCTGATTACTTTAATTTGAATCATAACGGCTCTGTGAGTTTTATCACGCATCAAATCAGAGCAAAGAAACGAGAAGATGCGAGCTGGAGACGAAAGATAGATCGGCTGGTTAAGGAAATCGTGAAGAAAGTGACTTGACCCATTTACATTTATTTTTTTGACCCCATTTATTTTTTGAGGGCATGGGACAACATAACCCATCTCGAGGGAAGGGGCCCTACTTTGTTCACGCAACCAACAAGTAGAGGATCAGGAGATTGCATTTATGCTAACAACTCCAAAAACGATCAGGACGCTACAGACGACTGCATGGAAGCAGGAGGTAGAGCGAAGCAGGAAGCCAGAGCCGAGGAAGCTTTATCACAAGTCCAAGCAATAAGCGCATGCCTTGTGATGAAGAACATCGGAAAGCCGTGTACGGGAAAACCGTATGCACGGTTTGATGAGGGAGGGCAGGTTAACGTG
>FXBE01000159.1_pt1 | contig 11708 bp, 11 predicted proteins | sample 5335311 | NCBI WGS metagenome assembly FXBE01 (sample SAMEA103928390, study PRJEB20085) | sediment metagenome | biome: marine biome; feature: hydrothermal vent; material: sediment | place: Atlantic Ocean | collected 2013-08-06T02:46:56 | depth 0.05 m | reverse complement strand
ATTTTTTTGAGATATTCGATGTTTAAATCTGCTGTTGGAATACCCACATCTAGATGTACTGGATATTTTTCAATTTTTCCCGTTTTTTTATACCCACGGCGTTCATAAAACTCTATCAATTCTTTACGTTGAGAAATGACCACCATCATGAACTTTTTAATATCTAGTTGTTTGATTGCATAGCTTTCAGCTAGATTTAATACTTGTTTACCTATGCCTATATTTTGGGAGCTTGGATCAACAGCAAATATTCCAATATAAGCTATATGGTTTTCTTTTCTTTCTATACCAATACAAGCAATAATACTTCCATTGATTATACCTACAAGCATGTGAAATTCAGGTTTCTGGATTAAAGATATTACCTCTTCAATTTTGACTCTATCACCTTCAATAATTTCTGTTTCATTTGTCCAGCCTTCTTTTCCTCGATAGGCTAGATTTATGAGTGTACTTATTTTTGTTGCATCATCTGTAGTGGCTTGCCTCAGCTCAATGTTTGTTTTCATTGTCATTGCTGGTGATTTACTTTTACACATAACTTGAAATTCAGGGGCTAGCCAGATACTGCCCGCTCGTTTTCGATTAATACTACGATGTTTGAGATTTGATGACATAACGACCAAGCTGTGCGGCGCAAACGAAGCGCAGCGTAGTTTGCGCCCGAACGAGCGCCTTGTTAGGCATTTTCCTCACTCATAACCATTGCATATTTATTCCAGTCAACAGCTGGAACAGTTCCAAGACTATTTAGTTTTTGCAACAGTCTAAAAATAAAGTATGCCAGTGAGTGTTCAGTAGGGCCAATTACTAAATTACCTTCAAATATATCAAAACATCCGCCTGTTACTGACAATCCGCAATCCAATACTTGCTGATCGATTAGCGAACTATTGTTATCTTGAAACGCACTACTTGAAAAACCTTCAGTCCAATCAATAGTGGTTGCAATGATACCTGACAAAATCGGGAATAACTCTTTTACTATAGGGTCGCCACCAACATGAGTTATAGGCATACTTGTTCGTTCCAAGACTCTAACTGACTCAGCTTTCTCGGCAGCATATTGAAGATAGCCCTTATTGATTGTTGGTTTTACTTCGAAAACAGCATATACAGATTCTGCGGGTATAAAGCGGTGATTATGTTGATCAAGTAATGTTGGTGTATATTGCGGGTCATAGATAACGATATCTATTTGATCACTTGTAGCGCCATTTGAATCAATGACAATTGCACTTTCTACTGCATATCTATTTGGTAGATATTTTCTAAGTACTCCTACAAAGTGCTGCTCATTAACATCACCCATGACCCCGTCATGGGTGATGGATTCAGAAGACAGCTTTAGCTGTACACTTAGGACTTCTTGTTCAGCTGCGAATGCAGACCTAAGAAAGCTTTTTCCGTCGACTGCTGATTTTTCTTTTGCTTTATTCATATCACCAAACAATGCTTTCCCAAGTTTGTTGATTTCTAGATGTTTTTGCTTGACTTGATATCATTGCTTTTTGTGTGGCGCTCAAATCATCAGAAATAATGTTATTTGTATTTGCAGGGTCAACATACCTTGTAGAGGCTATGTTATCTCGAAAGAACTCAAGAGCTTTTAGAAAGTTACTAGACAGGTTTCCTACCGTGGAATGCTTCAAGGAATCTATGACCACCATTTCTAAGTAAAATGAAGGAAAATCTAAGTTGTGAAGCTGCCGCCATGTTTTAGCAAGTCTTATTTCCTCTATTCTATTACTACCTTTAACATGGTTAATGTGGGTATTAATATTGGTTTGAGTCCAGCTTCTTGTTTTATTTTTAAATAGACTATGATCGTTGCCATGTTGCGACTGTCTTCGACCGGGAACCAAGTCGATTTTGTAACCGTTTACTGTAGTACCAATAGAAACATTTTGTTTTCTAGCTGTGTAGCCAGCCTGGGAAACCGCATTATATAAGGTATCGTATAGGTCAGCTAAAGTTCCAGGAGTAGATGAAGAAACAGAGATGAAAATGTCCGCATCAGTCCCAATATTTATTCCTGTTCCCTTTGCAAGAGAACCAGAAAATTCAGTTTTTACAAGATAGCTATTCCCCCACCGTTGAATAATAGGATAAATAGTATTGCCCGCAGCTTCTGCTCCAGAAACATTCACAGCATATTTTTGTAAAATTGTTCGTAAGTATGAGTCGTCTGCCATGCTGCTCCTTTATGCCTAACTTATTCTTAACCAGACACCCATGTCGGGTTATAACCCTAAATATACATCCAAAATGTCTGTATAAAACTTGAATATTGCCTATCACTGACGTTTTAGGCTTAGCCTGGTTTGGCTAGGCCATCATTATAAGCGCCTATTATAACGTGCAAAAAAGCCTTATTTATCGGCTGGCCTTAAGCTCGTCAGTTTTCTTCTACGTTTCATCGGTTTACATATCTCTTAAAAACCTGGAGCGTTTCTGAATTCGGATCATCCATAAGCTCGTCGAATTCACCCGTTTCCACGACTTTACCTCGGTCAAGCACTATCGCGAGGTTACAGAGGTTTGTTGCTTCCATTGGGTCGTGGGTTACTAGTACGATGGTGAATTGATTTTGTTCTGCGAGCGTCCGTATTGTGTTTAGAAGTTTTGTTTTCATGACTAGATCGAGCCCGGTGAAGGGCTCGTCTAGAAATAGGAATGCTGGCTGAGTTGCAATTGCTCGAGACAGTGCGACGCGTTGTTGCTGGCCTCCGGACAGCTCGCTCGGTAAGCGTTTGGCCAGCGTGTCTATCTCGCACATGGCGAGTGCTTTATCGGCTCGTTCTTGCGCCTCCTGTCTTTCCAGTTTTGCGCCTGACTGGCCGAGTAAAACGTTATCGAGTACGGAGAGATTTGGCCATAGGGCTAAATCCTGGAACACCATGGCGATGCCTCGGTGGTGTGGTGGCACGATAATCTGGTTTGCTTGAGAAATGATTTTTCCATTCTGTAACACGTCTCCTTTTGAAGGTGCGTCGAGCCCACTTAGGATTCTCAAAACGGTGGATTTACCGCATCCGGAGGGGCCGAGAATGGCGGTGTGTTCTCCTGCGGAGATACTGAGTGAAACATCTGCAAGGGCGACATGCTGTCGGTAGTCTTTAAACACGGAATGAAGCTCAAAGGCCGAGGTCATTTTGTTTGCGCTCCTGCGATTGCCCATAAAAGTCCTGCGGACATCAATACGTAAATTAAAGAGAGTGAGGCAACGAGTGATTCGGGCGCATTGGCCATGATGGTGAAGATGGCAAGCGGGAGTGAGGTGGCCCCCGGGGGATGTAAAAGCAATACGGTACCAATGTCGGCGGTCGCTAGCAGCGCTGCCAGTAATACCGTCATCGCAGCCGCTGGGAGTAGATAGGGAAAGGCGACTTTGCGTAGGTAGGTCCCGAGCGGAACGCCATGAATCCCCGCTGCAAACGCCCATGAGGGGGAGGTCGAGCCCCATGCCCGCATACCAAGAACGGTTGCCACCGGGAAAAATCGCAAACCTAATGCGAGGCTAACGGTTATGCGGCTACGCAAAATGGGGTCTGTCCATGCGGGTGAGTCTGCACTGAGATAGACAAAACCTAAAGCACTCAAGGTCGGCGGAAAAGAAAACACCACGAAGGCGGCCCCCAGCGTTACGGTGCGCAGACGATTCTGTCGGCCAACACAAAACGCCAATAGAAACCCAAGCGACATTGCGATGGTGCCTGCGCCAAGAGCATATACCAGCGTATTTTCAGCGGTGCGACTAAGTTCGGACAGCGCTCTTGAAAACGATTCATCACTGAGGAGCGGTAAGGCTAAGCCTAAGATAGGCATTATTACACCCAACAGCACAAAGAGCATTAAGGTGGCCAGCACCAGGTTGGCCATTCTTTTTTGCCACACACGCCGCACACGATGTGTTTGTCGCGCCAACATTTCGTTAGCAATCCGTGGACCCGCGAAATACGCCAGCGGTAGCGCAAATATCAAAACGATTACGGTTAAAGTCACGCACTGTTGAGCGGCTAGATTAAAATCGTAGAGCGCGGAAAAGCTGGTCATGATTTCCGAAGCTGCGGTTTGCAGCCCGAGTATTTGGCCAGGGCCAGGGTCAGAAAGTGTCAGCACTCCACCGAGTCCGGCTGCCAATAAAGCGGGCATTGCCGCGTATCGTACTGCATACTTAAATACGCTTCGCTCTCCGCCTGCCAGTCGCGCGGCATCTACTTGGGATGCCGATAAAGTGCTACAGGCTGCATACGATATGAGCATGACAAGCGGGAATGTGGTGGTGGTGAAAATGAGGATGCAGCCCGGAATGCCCGAGATTAAATGCGTTGCATTTGGGCCAAGCCGAGCTAAAAGACTCGACCAGCCGATGGCCCATAAGACCGATGGAATGATGAGAGGTAGCGTTGCGAATGCGAGCAGAATTTTGCGCCCTGGGGATTCAAATAAAGCGGCCAACACGCCGGCAGGCAATCCAAAAAAAAGTGCCAGCGCGGAAGCCACAAAGGCCACCACAAGGCTATTACTTAAAGCCCCTAGAAACCCGCCCCCCAAAGACCAAGCAGTATCGGTTGCCACCACTTGCCACAAGAGAGGAAGTGCGGGTAGCGTTGCGACTAAAAAAATCAATACAACGCCGATTGCCCGCCATTTTCCGGGGCGCTCTAATAAAACGGTAGAAACTACTGACCGTCCACCCATTCCTTGAGATATCCTTTTGACAGTTCATCCAGAAGTCCGGCGAGCTTTCCATACTCAACCGGCATGGCTTTTAAAGTCTCAAGCGGTGTTACATTTGCTGGAATCTCTACACCTTGGCGCAAAGGCATTTGCGCAGCCCCGCTTTCTGCCAGTATTTTTTCCGTTTCCGGTTGTAATAAATAATCAATGAACTGACGCCCTGCTTCCAAGTTCGGCCCGTCTTGGATAAGTACGGCGCAATTCGGAATAATCAGGGTGCCCATTCCGTTGGCATCCGGATAAACAACGCCGACAGGTTTGCCTTCGAGTCGCGCCACATTGGCGTCATCCGTATCCGTAATACCGACTGCAAACTCACCTGCGGCGACTCGGCGGCGTACCTCCCCATTCGAGGATAGGATTTTTCCGCCGTTACTCACAAAACCTGCAAAGAACGATTTGGCCTGTTCCTCACCCAGCACTGAAAAGAGTGCTGCGGCATGCATTGAGGTCGTACCGAAAAGTGGATTAGCGATACAAGCCTTGCCTTTAAAACGTGGGTCGAGCAAATCCATAACGGAGTTGGGCTCTTGACCTTCCGCTATGAGATTTTTGTTATAGATCAGCACTCGGGCACGGGCTGAAAATCCAGTCCAATGACCGTCTGGGTCGGAGTACTGCTGAGGTAACCCCTCGGCCTGTGGTGACTGATAGGGAGCAGAAACACTTTTGCCTTTTAAAATGGCTGCACGCACCGGATCACCACTCCAAAAAACATCGGCTTGCGGTCTTTTCTTTTCCGCAATCAATCGGTTTAGAAGGCCGGTGCTTTTGGTTTCTTCAGTATCCGTCACTAAGCGTACTTTGACGCCGGTTTCCTGCTCGAATTGCGCGGCAACTGGGCGCGCAAACACATCGTCCACCGAGGTATAAACGATGACTTCGTTAGAGGAAGACTGACTCCCCATCCACCAGAAAATACCTCCAGCGATTACAATAAGAGCAAGTATTATTTTTGCCATTATTTATTCCTCGTATTGGGCTCATTATCGTTACCAAGTTGCACCGAAAAATCATCAAACGCTGTAACCGCATCCGCCTTGGTCCAGAGCCCAATACCACCAGCATTAGAAAACAGATCGCTTTCGCCTTCTAGAATCTCTTTCCCATTAAGATAACCTTGAAAACGATTCCCTTGATGAACGATTTTAAGTGAGTGCCACTTCCCTGCTGGAAAAGCGATTTTGGCACTCGCCAGGGTTTTACGATCACCCTCATGCACGGAATAAATACGGAAGTTATCTTCTAAAGGATTAAAACGGGCAATGTAATAATTATCCTTATCCTGCGCCCGCCAGATGACACCTCCGCCCTGATCTTCTATCCCTTTGAGCGCCTTGAAATTCACCTCAATAACACCATCTAAAAACTGAACATCGCCTGTCCAGCAAAGGTTAAACGTTCCACCAGAATCGTGATTTGGGGCCACCATCGTCAACGTGTTTTCTCCAGAGGGCGCTGATTTATCACTGACAATCCGCCAAGTTGCTAAGGGACCTTTTTGATTTGTGCCTTCGACTTTCCATCCTGGAGGAAGCTCGTTGCTACCGTCATAATTCCAGGATATATCAGTCGCCGCTTGCGCGTTTGACTCTTCCTGCTGTAGCGCTTGGGCCTGTGTACCTGTTATACATAGCACTATAATCAGAAGAATCCATTTAACCATACTATTTTGCTTTGTTCGTGTCATGACTCAACTCCTTTCTATACGTAAATGATTGACTGGCTGTAACTATATTATTCACCACAGAGACGCAGAGATAAAAGGCATTGTGCTTCTGATCATTCAATATCCCCACCTTCAAGAATCGAATTAACGCTTGTGAATTTCATATAAAGAAAAACTCTGTGTACTCTGTGGTGAATAGCTTTCGCCTGAATAGTTACAACTGTCTAAATATCACGTTACTTCTGAAAATAATCGGATGCCAAAATCAATATCGCGAGGTACGAACGGCGTAGCGTTGACCGCCCAGGTTAATTCGCCTTGGTACATTTCATGTATCTTGTATACATTTTCTTGCCATCATTTAAGTGTAGCCACCCCTTTAGAATACGATAAAAAATCCAAATCGCATTAGCAAATAATAGGAAAATTCCAATCACATAAAACAAACCTATTATTCCAATAATTGACCATAAAACAGAAAACCAAAATGTGCGTATCTGCCATTTAAAATGGGATTCTATCCAGGTTCCTCTGACATCACTTCTCTTAACATAATTTACAATAACAGCGATAACGAAGGTAATTCCAAGCAGGAAGGATGCCGCCTGCAATGCATATACAAGCGTTGCTACTGTTTTTTGAGAATCGATACTTCCAATCCTGACTGTGGTTTCTTCGTTAATTTTTCATTCCCCTTTTCGGTGATTTAAGAACACAGCTTAAAGACTACTGCTTTAACCGATACCCCGTTTTAAACATCCAACCCACAACGGCCAAGCAGACAGCCAAGAACACCAGAATCATAGCGAGGCTAACACCCACATTCACATCCGATACTTCAAAGAAACTCCATCGAAAGCCGCTCACTAGATATAACACAGGATTAAACAACGTCACTGTCTGCCAAAAAGGTGGCAACATATTAACGGAATAAAAACTCCCACCCAGAAAAACCAAAGGAGTAATTACAAGCAAGGGAATGACTTGCAGCTTCTCAAAATTACCGGCCCACAAGCCAATAATAAAACCGAACAAACTGAATGATATACAGGTAAGAATTAAAAAAGTAAGCATCCAAATGGGGTGGGCAATTTTCAGCTCAACAAAAAAACTTGCGGTTACCAAAATGATAAAGCCCAAAACTAGTGATTTCGTCGCAGCAGCGCCAACATACCCCACCAAAATTTCAAAAAAAGAAATGGGTGCGGAAAGAATCTCATAAATGCTCCCGGTAAACTTTGGAAAGAAAATACCGAATGAGGCATTGGCGATACTCTGGGTCAACAATGTCAGCATGGTAAGCCCCGGCACAATAAACAAGCCATAAGACACGCCTTCAATACTTTCTATGCGGGAACCGATGGCGGAACCAAACACGATGAAATACAGCGAGGTTGAAATAACCGGAGATGCAATACTCTGAAATAACGTATTCCAGGTACGCAGCATTTCGTTTTGGTAAATGGCTTTGATGGCTTGAATATTCATGCATTCACCAATTCGACAAAAATATCTTCCAGCGAGCTTTGCTTGGTTTGCAGGTCTTTTAACGTCAGACCCACTGCATTAAGATCCTGGAGTAAGGTGGTAATGCCCGTACCATTGCTCTTGGTATCGTAAGTATAGGTGACATGACTGCCATCCTCCGATAGCTCCAAGGCATAAGGAGATAGAGACTCGGGTAACATGGAAACAGATTCCGTTAGCTCAATAATAAGTTGTTTCTTGCCCAGTTTTTGCATCAAGATTTTTTTGTCTTCAACCAGTAATAGCTCACCGTTATTAATGACACCCACTCGGTCAGCGATCTCTTCCGCTTCTTCGATGTAGTGAGTGGTCAGGATAATCGTCACACCCGATTCACGCAAACGCCGCACGATATTCCACATGTCTTTGCGTAGCTCGACATCAACCCCTGCCGTTGGTTCATCCAGAAATAAAACTCTAGGCTCGTGAGACAGCGCCTTGGCGATTAGCACGCGACGTTTCATACCACCTGAAAGTTTTCGTATTTCGCTGTCTTTCTTGTCCCAAAGGGATAGGTCTTTTAGTAGCTGTTCGAGATAGGGTTTATCGGCTTTCTTACCGAACAAACCGCGACTAAAGCTGATGGTATTCCACACCGTTTCAAACGCACCCAACGTAAGTTCTTGAGGTACTAAGCCAATTAATTTTCGAGTAGCGCGGTAGTCCGAAATAATATCAAAGCCATCGATGGTCACCGTACCCGAGCTGGGTGAAACGATGCCACAAATGATTGAAATCAGCGTAGTTTTACCTGCGCCATTGGGCCCCAGTAAGGCATGAATTTCGCCCGAGGCGATATCCAAATCCACCTTTTTCAGAGCTTGAAATCCTTCCGCATAGGTCTTGGATAGACCCTTGATTGATATGATGGGTTGCATGTAGGCATATTACCTTATCTAAAATTACAGACCTCTTAACTTTTCTTAGAGAGGACTAAACGGAAAGCGAGTCATCAATGACTGCATACCTCGCTATCCAGCGTTTATCGATTATTCTTCAACAATAGCTATTTACTATCAGATGTATAGAATCAATTAATTTAACTTATTAACCACCCACTCCTAAAATATGAATCAAGGTCAAGCTTAACGCTTCTCCTTTAGTAACTAACTTATATAAGGAGTGAACACACATGAGCAAAAATACCCTGACGACGGCAACCGGCTCTCCTGTCGCTGATGATGACAACAGCATCAGCGTTGGCGCACGTGGCCCTTTAACCTTCGACAATCACTACACATTTGAAAAACTGGCGCATTTTAACCGCGAGCGGATTCCGGAGCGCGTGGTACATGCCCGAGGCACCGGGGCTTACGGTACGTATACCGTCAGTAAGTCGCTGGACGATTACACCATTGCAAGCTTTCTTCAGGAAGTGGGACAACAGACGGACGTGTTTATTCGTTTTTCTACGGTTGGCGGCGGACAGGATTCGAGTGATTATGCCCGTGATCCGCGTGGGTTTGCGATTAAGTTTTATACCGATCAAGGCAACTACGACATGGTTGGAAACAATACGCCGGTTTTTTTCTTGCGCGATGCGATCAAATTTCCCGACTTCATTCATTCGCAGAAAAAGAACCCGCGTACCAACCTGCCCGACCCGGCAGCCATTTATGAGTTCTGGGCAAACCATCCGCAATCGCTTCATCAGATGACAATCTTAATGTCTGACCGAGGTATTCCCGCAAACTACCGCCACATGCATGGCTTCAGCTCTCATACCTTCAGTTTTTGGAATGAGAACGGTGAACGCTTTTGGTTCAAGTGGCATTTTAAATCAAACCAAGGCATTCAAAATTTGACTAACGAAGAGGCCGCAACCACTTCACCGTTCGGCGCGCAGCAAGATCTTGTTGATGCCATCGACAGAGATGAATATCCAAGTTGGACCGCCAAAATACAGCTTATGACGGAAGCGCAAGCCAAGCACTATTCAATCAATCCTTTTGACCTGACTAAAGTCTGGCCTCACGCTGACTTCCCATTGATTGAGGTGGGTCAACTGGAGTTAAATCGGAACGTAGAAAACTACTTTGCAGAAACAGAGCAGGCCTGTTTTGCACCCAACAATTTAGTCCCGGGTATTGGCGCATCACCGGATAAAATGTTGCAGGGTCGATTGCTAGCCTATCAAGATGCGCATCGTCACCGCGTAGGTACCAATGCAAACCAACTGCCAGTGAATGCCGCAAAGTGCCCGGTTCACCATTATCAACGAGATGGCGCAATGGCAGGTACGTGCCCAGCCCATGGCGAGATGAGCGTGCAAGGCTCGGGTGTTAACTATTACCCCAACGATCAGATCAATGCTGGCGCAGCGGTTCCCGAACCTTCCGTTGCAGAGCCCCCCATGCCCGTATTGGAAAATGCTTGGGTAACACGCCATGGTCTAGCCGACGATGAAGATCATTATAGTCAGGCAGGAGACTTGTTCCGTCTGATGAATGAGTCGCAAAAAGCTCAGCTAACGGCGACCATTGCGGAGGGCCTCGTGCAGGCAACTGAATCTGTACAGCAGCGAATGCTTGAGCAGTTTAAAAAAGCTGACCCGGATTACGCCGAACGGATTAAATCTATGATGGACTCGCTAGGATAAAAACCTAATCAGGACAGGGGTCACGGGACTCGATAGATTGATTACTCGTGGCCTCTTGAGATCGTCTAACGGGGGAGCAAAAAATCTGCGTTATAGTTCCGCAAGCTATTAAATCCTCATTCCTAAGTGTTTCTGATTTATTCAAACGGATTAATGAGCTGAACACCTGTACCGGTAAAGTCGTCGACATCGCGAGTTACTAGCGTCAAACCGTAGACTAGCGCCGTCGCCGCAATTTGCTTGTCGAGTGCATTTTCATAATGTGGTACTCGCAAGCGACCCCAGACCTGGGCCTCTTCCACCGTAAAATCGAGAATATGGTCAGCGTATTCTTCCAACAGTTTCAGCAACCACGTCTCCAGCAAATCTGCCTGAGACTTGTCGCCTCGGTTCCGGATCATTTCGACGCCTCGACGTAACTCACCCACAGTAATGACGCTGATATAAAAAGGAGTATCCTCACCAACGGCTTGTCTAAAAAACCGTTTAACACCCGAGTTAGCTTTCGCCTTTTTACGTTGCTCGCTGATGACCTTGGTATCGACTAAATACATCAGTCAAAAATGTTGACAGCGGGACCATCCTGTAGCCGTTCGAAATCTGAATCCACACCTACATTCGGTATCTGGCTCAAAACTTCAGAAAAACTCTTTTTCTTCGGCTGCATCAGCACCTGCTGTAGAATCAATCGGTGCTCTGCTTCTGCACTAATGCCATGATGCCTGGCTCGCGCTTTCAATGCATCTGCAATATCACCATCAATATTCCGCACAATTAGATTAGCCATAGACTATACCTTAGTCATACATAAGCAAGAATGATATCAGTGATAGCATTCTTTCGCTACTTTCCAGTCTCCTTAAAATTCGCCCCCGTTTATGTAAATCGTAAGGCCTGACCCGAATGGCATTGCATCGCGCGGCAAAGCCGTGGCCCAACGGTTGCTGGAATACTTTGAAGGGGGTTACTTTTAAAGCGATGGCTATGCGGGCTACGATCAGGTGTGCCGCGATAAAGGCATCGTCCATCTTGGATGCTGGGATCATGCCCGTAGAAAGTTTGTTGAGGCTGAAAAAGGCCAACCCAAACAGAAACACAAAGCGGCGCCCAGCAAAGCAACCGTGGCACTGTCGTTGATCAACAAGCTGTACCGTATTGAACGTGAAATTA
>FXBE01000158.1_pt1 | contig 11730 bp, 14 predicted proteins | sample 5335311 | NCBI WGS metagenome assembly FXBE01 (sample SAMEA103928390, study PRJEB20085) | sediment metagenome | biome: marine biome; feature: hydrothermal vent; material: sediment | place: Atlantic Ocean | collected 2013-08-06T02:46:56 | depth 0.05 m | reverse complement strand
TTTATACTCCTGAGTTACAATACCTTATACACAGAATAAATCATGGAGATCATCATAATGGCAAAGATAACAAGACGGAATTTTATGAAAGGGGCAGCGGCTGTGACCGCTATGCCTTTTCTGGCTGAGGCAAAAGAAGAGAAAGCAGCTGAAACATTGAAGTTCATACACATTACGGATTCGCATATGGATCTAGGCAATGAAGAGAGTGTAGATGCGATGAAACTGGCAGTTGAGTTCATTAACAAGAACCATAAGGATCTGGATTTCGTACTCTTCGGCGGAGACAACTTCAACAACGATGTCAAAGGTGATGGCGATGCGCTTGTCTACAAAAAAATAGTAGACAGGCTCTACTGCCCGACTTACTATGTCCGGGGAAACAAAGAGTCACACCCGAATCCTGACGATGCGATCCATTTGGATGAATTCAAAAAACTTTTTATGGCTGACAAAGCACTTAAAGTCAATGGCAAAGACTGGATGTTTGAAAAAAAAGGCTATGTACTTCTGGGCTTGGACAGTTGTATAGAGGGTGCCAACAACGGTGTTTACACTGAAGAGACAATGGCTTTTGCCGAAAAGATATTGAAAAACGGCAAACCGACCATCATACTCAATCACCATCCCTACACCAACTACTGGAAAGGGACGGACCCCAAAGATATACATAAATATGTACTGAACAACACAGAAGAGGTTCAAAAACGCCTTTTTGGTTTTGACAATTTCATACTTTCACTTTCAGGGCACAAGCATATAGACTCTGTCACCGCCATCAACAAAACAAAAGTTGTCGTGACCCGCGGTTTCATACGACCCTTGGATATGGACATGTATCCTATGCGCTATGTGGAGATCACAGACGGTAAGATCAGCGAAAAACTCATTTATACCGCATAATTTTATACTTTCTTTACACTAGTAGTGTATGCTCTTGTAAAAATACAAAGGGCCTACATGAAAAAAATATTTCTTCTCCTGCTTATCAGCATGAGTTTGATCAACGCAGAGGAATCTTCAGCCAAAGTTGTTTATGATCTCACGACAAAAGAGCTGGACAAATTCGAACTTAAAATTTTAAAAGGCATTGTCGCCAACAAAACACATTATGAGGGTGCACTGAGAGAACTCGATGTCGCAGTCGTCATACACGGAGGCGCTTACAGATTCTTTACAAAGGATCCGGCAAAGTCAAAATTCAAAAATGACAAAAAACTGCTTGCCTCCTATAAAGACCTGGCAAAACGTATTAAGTATATGGCTGATACCTATGACGTTGATTTTTTAATGTGCGGTGCGGCTATGCCCAAAAACAAATTGACCAAAAAAGATGTGTATGACTTTGTCAAGATCGTACCGAACTCCACCATAGGACTGATCGATAAGCAGAATGAGGGATATGCATATATTCCTGTAGCAGACTAGATCCAGGAGGTAGATCTGCAAAAACAGACCACCTTCTTCTATATTGTGAACACGTGATATAATACAAATTAGTCTACGGACTTAGGCAATAATGTTTATACTTATAGCTGTATGAATGAGTGTTTTAAAACGCTTTGCACTATCTCTTTCTTTATCTTTTTCAACTCACCGTTCTCACACTCTTCCAACCTATAAATAAGCCGTGTAAGCTGTCTGTCTTTCTGTATATGGGGAGCAATTTTTTTAAGTAGATCATCTTTATTTTTGCACCCTCTAAGCTGTTTTATGAAGGTTTTTTTAGTATCTAAATAGGCTAGGCGATGCAATATCCAAAGCCCATAGCCACCGATACTGACGAGGATTAAAACTAATATCCACAAAAGAGAATGAAATGATGTATTTCCTGTAATATGTATGGCATAGCCGGGTGTACTCGTAAGCATTACTGTTTTACTCTTCTGGTTAAAATATTTGAGAAGTATTGGCGGTATAGTGTAATCTCGGTTGGCCAGGATGTTAAAGGTTTTACTCTGAGGGCTTGTATTTTTTTCGTAAATAGTCGTATGCGGGATATGGAAAGAGAAAAAATCTAGGTTTTCTATGTTTCCTTCTCCTGTTAGGGTAAGGGTGAACTGTACGGGTGAGCCTTGGATAGTTTGGTTTTTGTCTATGTGGGCCTGCAGAGTATAATCACCTGTGACCTGTATATTTTGGGGCAGAGGGCTGACGAGCATGGTGACCGCCTGGGTGAAAATGTCTTGCTTTTTTAAGTAGTGGTTTTTGTTGTAACGGTCTTGGTAAGCTAGAGGGATGAACTCTATATGTGCTTTGAGTGGATGCAGGGCAAATGACCCCGATTTTTTGGCAATGAGGGTGTAGTGTTGGGTGACTAGCCATGTGCCAGTGTTCTCTTGGGTTTCATTTTCATCCACCAGGGTGATCTTGAAATTTTCATACTGTGGTTCTTCTAACTCATACTCTTCTAGATTGTCGTAGCGAAAGTGTAATGTAAGATGCACTTTTTCTCCTACCATAGGCTGGGTATTGTCTATGTGCATGGTAAAGCTGTAGCCATAAAGTAGCTGTGTGACACACACTAAAACGAGACTGAATTTACTGAGAAACATTAGCATCTAAGCTCCTTAGACGGGTTGGGATTTTTTGTAGATAGAGAGGGCTTTTGTGTTTTAGCACTTTGTCAAACCAACGCGCTTCTTCATCGGGTAGGAGTTTGTCCAGTTTGACAACGTAGTGGGTAAAGGACGTCTTGTACTTTTGCTGTTTTGCTGTGATAGCTTTAAAGTGGAATTTTTGGTATTTTTTGTGCAGATGCTTTCTCTCTATCTTGAGTTGTTTGTTAACGATGGATAGATTCTCTTTGGCTTGAGATAGAGGAAAACTGTGTAAAGATTTTTGGTAATACTGTTTTGCCAAATGCAGCATATGTGCATGTACATAAGCAGTGGCAATATTATGATAGATTTTGGCATTGCGTTCTTTGTTTGTGCCCAAGGCCTGGGTGTAAAGTTTAACGGCAGCAATGTACTGCTCCTGTTGGTAAGTTTGGGTGGCTTGGTTATAGATTTTTGCTTGTTCATACTCTGTCCACATATCTAGTACACCTGCTTGGCTTGGGGTGCTGCTGTAACTTAGAAAACAGAGTAGTAAAGCCATAGGCAATTTACGGGGCAACCAAAGCAAGAGTAAAATCAACAGACCCAAGAGGAGAGGAAACATATAGTATTCATGGTATTGCTTTAGAGTATAGTGGTAGGTTTGTGCATGAGGGTGTGTCTGTGAGAAAAAATCTAAAATATTTTGCACATCGTCATCACCCCAAGAGTATTTCTGATACATGCCTCCACTGTGTTTGCATAACATTTGCATACTGTGTACAGGTGCAGAGGTGAGTGCCAGGCTGCTTAGGGTGATATGGTTTTTTTGAAGGTATGTGAGTTCTTTTGCTCTGCTTACCTCTTCTCCTCCGTCACTCAGTAGCAGCACATGTTTGTTGGTATGTGTTTTGAGTAAAGCTTCGCTGGCTTCGAGTGCTGCAAAGAGGTTGGTGCTCTTGGCAAAGTGCTGTGTGATGTTAGCATCTTTAAGTAGAGTGAGTAAGAGTGCAGGATTTTGGCTAAGTGGGTAGAGTCTGTAGGCATCGTGGGCATAAAAAAGTATGCCAATGTCCAGGTGCTGTGCCTTAGATAAGAGAGTCTCTACCTTTTTGAGTGCCAGAGACAGCCTGGAAGGGTAAATGTCTGTACTGTGCATAGATCTAGAAAAGTCTATGGCGATGACAAGTGAAGACTTGGACTCCGAAGCATCTAGTTGATTTTTTTCTATGACAGGACGCGCCAAGGCTACTATAAATAGACATAGTGCCAGTAAAAAAAGCCTATAGCGTGTTTTACCACTTAGTATACCTTGTGAGTGCGAAAGCTTTTTGAGCATGTCATCAGAAAAGTGACGGTTCATGCCTTTGTCTAGAACCTTGGACTTGAAGAATAAAAAAAATACTGGCACGAGCAACAAGAGTAAAAAAAGAGGATGCAATAAAAACATTAAAATACCTCTCTGTCTCTACGTACCCACAATAATCCAAAGGCACACAGGAGTGATAGCAACAGAAAATAACCATAGATAGACTGGGGCATGGTGATACTTTTGTATGAGAGTTGACTTTTCTCTAGCGTATCTATCTGCGTATAGACAGCATCCAGATCTGCCTTGCTCTTGGCTTCAAAATGTGGTGTGTGGCTGGCTTTGGCTATAAGTTTCATCATATTACTCTGGGTTTTGTCTATCAAGATAGTGTAGATTTTGATGTGATACTTTGCGGCAAGTTTAAGGGCAATGTTGAGTGGGGCGACGCTAGAGCTGTCTTCTCCATCACTAAGGAGAATAATCACTTTCGATCTACGTTGACTTCCTTTGAGGAGTTTGACAGAGGAAACCAAAGCATCAACCAGTGCCGTGCTTTTGCCTAACGCGCCGATGCGCAAACCCTCTACTATCTCTTTTTGTGCTTTCTCATCAAAACTCAGTGGCGAAGCGATACTGCTGTGTGTCCCAAACACCACAAGTCCCAGCTTGTCAGAAGTACGTTTGTCTATAAAGCCGGAGACTACCTCTTTGACTACATCCAGGCGAGTTTGATTGTAGTCTTTTGGGTTAAATCCATACAAACCCATAGAACCACTGGTATCAAGGGCTAGTACAATGTCCAGAGCATCGTTTTTCACTGTATCTATACGTTTTATGTGGACAGGATAAGCCAGTGCAACGATGGCAAGGCATAACATGCTCCAAAGTAAAAAAGTATCCAAACTACGTTTGGGGGTTGGTTTATTTATGAGCCATCGGGTATGCGGCATGTAGTAGCTGTTTTGTTTTTGTGACTTATATCTATGCAGAAGTAGGAACAGAGGTAAAAGCAAAAGCACATAAGGATAGACCAAACTAAACATCTTGAACTCCCAGTTGTACTAAAAATATTTGTATCTTTTTTTGTATTTCAAGAGGTAGAGGTATGGTCATTTTGTGGTACTTGTAGGGTGTAAGAATTTCGATGAGGTGTTGTAGCTTCTCTTCCTCTTGAGTCGTGCGCACTACAAGCTTACCATAGTAACTGACTTGATTGGCCGTGCGTTTACTGTCATTGAAGTCACATTGGCTCAGTATGTTGAGGTAATAGGGGCGTGTTTTTTTCTTCTTTCTTTTGCGCCATTGCCAAAGTGCATAGAGCAAAAGAAGTGCTATTACAAGAGCCATACTTCCTAGCTTGACAAGGTACCATGTAGTATCTATAGCAGGGAAGATATCGTGTAGTGGCATAGTGTTTTAGTCTATTTCAATATGTTGTAAAATCGCATCGATGATGTCATCACTGGAAACATTCTCTACTTCTGCATCATAGCTCAGCACTATACGGTGACGCAGTACCTCTTTTGTACATAGGGCAATGTCTACAGGGCTGACTTCTGTCTTGCCTCGTAAGTAGGCAGAGGCTTTTGAAGCTTTGATGAGGTCGATGCTCGCCCGTGGGCTTGCCCCGAACGCTATACTATTTTCTAGTGCTTCCAGTCCATATTTTCTAGGCTCTCGTGTGGCAAAAATGAGTTTGATGATGTAGGCTGAAAGGTTGGGCTCTATGTGTATGTTTTTCACCTCTTGCTGGATGGATCTGAGCATCTCTGCATCCATGACCTGTTCTATGGGCGCGAAGCCTTGATTGGCTATTTTAATAGCTATTTCCAACTCTTCAGCTTCGGTGTTGTAGCCTACAAGGGTTTTTATCATAAATCTATCAAGCTGGGCTTCAGGTAGAGAGTAGACACCCTCTTGGTCTATGGGGTTTTGTGTGGCAATCACCACAAAAGGAGAAGGTACAGTAAAACTATGTTCTCCGATAGTCACTTGTCTCTCTTGCATCACTTCAAGTAAAGCAGAGTGTACTTTGGCAGAGGCACGGTTGATTTCATCACACAAAAGAAGATTGGTAAACACGGGGCCCTGTTTGAGTACAAAACTCTCACTTTTCGGACGATAGACCTCCGTACCCAAGATATCAGAGGGCAACAGATCAGCAGTAAACTGTACACGCTTAAAGCCCAAGCCCAATGCTTTAGCCAGTGTATTGACTGCAGTGGTTTTAGCTAAGCCAGGGAGTCCTTCTATGAGTATGTGCCCTTCACTGAGTAAGCCTATGAGCAGAGCATTAATGAGTCTGGGGTGTCCTATGATGTGATTGGTGAGTTCTTGTTTGAGTCTGTTTATATTTTTTTTCATCTTTGGAGTATAGTTTATTTATATAAAAATTGTGTAAAAAAGACGATTTTATATCGTTTTTACAAAAAAAGGTTAAGGACAGCTCTAAAAATACAAGCATAAGCAGAATGAGGGATATGTATATATTCCTGTAGCAGACTAGATCCCAGAAACAAATCTGCTAAAACAGACCACTTTCCCCTTCAGGCACGCTATTGGATGCGGAAGGAAAAAGTGGATCCCACATCCACTTCGGAACTGATCTGAAGTTTACTCTGATGCAGCGACAGGATCGTTTTGACGATAGAGAGTCCCAACCCCATGGAGTTGTCCCAGGAGTGTGTACCGGAACGGTAGAATTTCTTTGTTACCTTGTCCAGATCTTTTTCACCGATACCCACACCATGATCTGTGACCGATACCACACCGTTTTCTATTTTGACATAGACCTCATCCTGTGAATATTTCAGTGCATTTTCTATAAGGTTCTTCATAACAACTTCCATGAGTGTCCTGTCGGCGTTCACCATGGTTGAAGGTGGTGCATCGATGATGATCTCTCTGTTCTTGTATTTCTCTTCCACCGAATGCTTTATATCATTGATGAGTACCGTGAGGTCAAAGTCACTTTTGTGCAGAGAGGTCTCACCGCTTTCAAACTTGTTCCAAAGGATCAGACGGCTTAGCAGTGCTTCGATCTTGTTACCGTTATTATAGATCTTATCCAGGAATTTACGCTGCAGAGGCTGCGGTATATCAGGGTCATCCTGAAGGGTTTGCGAATATCCCATAATAGAAGCTATCGGGTTCCTGAACTCATGTGCGATCGCAGATATCATATCTCCCCGCTGTCGGTTCTTCAACTTCAGTTTTGCATTGTAACGCTGTTTGATCGTTTCTCTTTTTTTCGCAGAGTTCAAGACTTTGATAAGGTTTTCATTGATATTTTCAAATTCCTGGGTAAAAAAATGTGTTTCAGACTCGATCCTGTCTATGGATTCAAGATTTTTCAGGTATTGGCTGATATTGATCAGTTCACTTTGCATTCGTGATGTTACACGGTAGATGGAAGAGACAAAAATAATGAAAGCCAGAGCCAACAGCGTCACAGCGATCCATGCATCTTTTTGAACATCAATGATCGCAAACAGCAGAAAAGCAAAGATCAGAAAAATAGTGACTGCAATGGTGACGAGTCTTGCCATGGCATACTCTTTCAAACTGGGACGTCTAAACACTGTTAATGGTACTCCGTTATTGATTTAAAGTGGCAGCAGGTGTATTGCTTTTTACTTTTTTGTCTACATCATTGAGGTAAGAGATGAAATCTTCCACATTGTAATAACCAATGACACTCTCCAGGATCTTCTTTTCCGCTGTCATAAAAAAGATACTGGGTACGCCCTGGATTTCAGGAAGGTCTTTAATGTCTTCTTTGTTTTCACGGAAGACTTTGACCGAAACATAGGATTGCAGTCTTTTATCTACACTTTCGTCACTCAGAGTACGGTGTTTCATTTTTTTGCACCATCTGCAGGTTTCACTCTCTACGAACACCATGACAGGTTTATGTTCTTTTTGGGCAAGCTGCAGCGCTGTGGGAATGTCTTTCTGCCAGGTAATATCTGCACTCAACCAGGCGGAAAATAAAAATAAAACAGTCAATACTCTCTTCAAATCTCTTCCTTTTAGTTAGAAAAATGTGTCACCGCATCTTTAAATACGGCATACAATGCTTCCACTTCTTTAATGGTCGTAGATTCATTGGGCGCATGGATCGTGTCATTGATCACCCCGAATTCCACGACATCTATACCGAATGCACCCATAAATCTTGCATCGCTTGTTCCTCCTGCCGTTGAAAGTTTTGTTTTCAAACCGATCACGTTTTCAATGCTTTGGACAAGGTTTTTCACAATTTTCGAGTCTCTTGTTGTAACAAAAGGGTAGGATCCCTGGGTCAGTTCCAACTGGTAATCCAGACCATCAAATATCTTCGCAATGTAGAGTTTAATCTCTTCCTGTGTAGTTTTAGTGGAATTTCTGACATTGAACATGATCTTCAGAGAGTCAGGGGTTACATTGGTCACTTCCATACCGCCGCGGATATCGGTGATCACCATTTGGCTCGGCGCAAAATCGTCATCTCCGTTATCCAGATGGACACCGGCTATCTTGTCAAGAATCGCTGCGATCTGATGTACTGGATTGACAGACTTTTCAGGGTAAGCAGCATGCCCCTGTCTTCCCTGAAGCGTAAGATATCCGTTAATAGAACCTCTTCTGCCTATCTTAATCGCATCACCGAACTTTGTTTCACAGGTCGGTTCCGCAACAATGCAGTAATCAGGGAGAAGTCCTCTCTCTTTTAAATGTTCAAGCATGATGACCGTTCCGAACTCGGCATCACCCTCTTCATCCGAAGTCAGAAGAAGAGAGAGTCTCCCCTCAAAATTTTCAGTCTCTCTGAGTACCTGGACAAATGCCGCGACACCGCTTTTCATATCCTGGGTACCGCGGGCGTAGATACGTCCCTCTTTTACAACAGGAACAAAAGGGTTGGTCTCCCAGCTTGAACCGGCAGGAACCACATCCACATGGCCTGCGAAACAGAGATGTTCACCCTCAGAGAATTTTTTGGTCAAAAAAAGATTTTTCACACCCTCTTTGTTACAATAGAACGCTTCATAGCCTTCCAGGTAGGATTCGATGTATTTCAGGGAACCCGCATCATCAGGTGTGACGGATTCAAAACTGAGTAACTTTAAAAGAAGGTCGACAACATTCATTTTTATCTTTCAGTCTCACCGCTGTAAGTGACGATACCGCCGTAGTGGTTAATCGCTTTATCATGTCCGTTGCTTTTAAATACATTCTGGACCTGACCGCTTCTGCTTCCCGTACGACAGGTAAAAATAATGGTCTTGTCCTGATACTCATTGAAAATTTCCTGTGCCCAGCTTTGAAATGTAGAGGTCGGTTTAAGCAGGTCAACGCCTTTGATATGCCCGGCATCATACTCATACTGTTCACGAACATCGATCAGAACAAATTCTACTTCGCCTTTCTCTCTGGCATCCAACAGTGAATTCAATTCCTGTGAATTTACATCAGACTTTGCTAATAATTCTTGCATGGTTCTCACCTTTAATAATTAAAATAAACGCGTATTGTATCTAAATTAATATTAGAGGGATTCTGCCGCTTTCTGCATTTGTTCGGCAACATACTCAGGTGAACAGAAAATGCCGCAGTGACACTTTCCCTCTTCCGGGATCTCTTTCTCTATGGCCTGAGGGCAGGGACAGACCCTGTTGTCCGAAGAGATGAATTTTCCTTCCCTTTCAGGATCGGGGTCAACCATATAACAGGGACAGAATCTCTTGCCGTAAAGCATTTTATGTCTTGCAAGGCCCATCATAACACCTTCATTGACATCATGCATCGGGTGGTATTCATATCCAAACTGTTTACACACCTTGTCGGTGAACTTTTTGGTTTTTTCCATCTCTTTCAAAAATTCCGGAGAGCTCATATCGATCTGTTGCATCATCTTCATATCCTTGATTCTGAATTCAAACTTATATATGTAGTTATATCTTAAACCAAATTAATATATAATGATAAAAGTACTAACTTAAAATATAAAAGGGCAAACGTGCAGATTGATAACACACTTTTGACAAAACTTGAAAAACTTTCCCATCTTCGTATTGATGATTCCAAAAAAGAAGAGGTCATGGGACAGCTGACAGATATTCTTGGATATATAGACAACCTGAATGAACTGGATACAGATGCTTTATCTGCCTCTTTTTCAACACTTGAAGGCGGTACACCGCTTAGAGAAGACAGACCGAGAGAAGCCAATGACATTGCAGCAAATATTCTGAGACATGCACCGCAGGCCAAAGATGATTTTTTCATCGTACCTGCCATTATTGAATAATTTTTCACAGGAATAACTCACAATATTTGGAAAAACTGTAATGTTATGTAAACACATAACAATCAACTAAAGGATAAACATGGCAAATTTCGATATTAAAAAACTTCTTCAGAGTGTTGTCACGCACGGTGCGTCAGACCTGCACCTTGTAAGCCGTACAGAACCGCAGATAAGACTCGACGGAGCACTTAAACCTGTTAACCTTCCTAAACTTAACGGTGATGACATCGAAGAGATGTGTTACTCTCTGATCACAGAAAAACAGAAACAGCAGTTCGAAGAGAATGACGAGCTTGACTTTGCACTTCTGCTTCCGGGAATCGGGCGTTTCAGAGCGAACTACTACCGGACACTGGGTGAAACCGCAGCAGCATTCAGAACCATTCCCATAGAGATCCCTTCTCTTGATGACCTCGGCGCTCCCGAAGTGTATAAAAAACTCATTAAAAGGGAAAAAGGGCTTATTCTTGTGACCGGACCGACAGGTTCCGGTAAATCAACGACTCTGGCTGCAATGCTGAATGAGATCAACCTTTATGAACAGAAACACGTGGTCACTGTTGAAGATCCTGTGGAATTTATTCATACCAACAAAAAATGTGTCTTTTCACACAGAGGTGTCGGTGAAGATACCAAATCTTTTGCCATTGCCCTCAAATATGCCATGCGTCAGGATCCCGATATCATCCTGATCGGGGAAATGAGGGACAAAGAGACGATCGAAGCGGCATTGACCGCGGCGGAGACAGGCCACCTGGTATTCGGTACACTGCACACCTCTTCGGCACCGGGAACGATCAACCGTATTATTGATGTCTTTACCGGAGATGAACAGCCGCAGATCAGAGCGATGATCTCTACTTCACTGGTTGCCGTGATCGCACAGGCACTCCTTCCAAAACTTGGCGGGGGGCGTGTTGCCGCTTCGGAAATACTGGTAACGAACCATGCGATCGCCAACCTGATACGGGAAGACAAAGTACACCAGATCTATTCACAGATGCAACTGGGCCAGGAAGGTACAGGAATGATCACACAGACACAGGCACTTCTGAAATTCATCAGAGACGGGAAGATCTCGCGTGATGTTGCACTTCAGTATGCTAACAAGCCCGAAGAAGTATCGAAAGCCGCTATGAAGTAATACAAGCATTTTATCTGCTATTTATAGATATAATACGAAGAAATCAGTAAGAATAAGAGGAATATATGGAAAACTTTTCAATGCTAAACTTTAACTACTTTGATGTCACGATCGGAGCGATCGTATTGATATTGGGTATTAAAGGCTTTATGAACGGCTTCATTAAAGAGGTCTTTGGCCTGGTCGGTCTGGTTGGCGGTGTTTATTTTGCCTCCAGACTGTCGGGTGATGCAGCTACTTTTATTGACAGCAACTTTTTACATATGGAGAATACAGCTTTACTGAAACTACTTGGTTTCCTTGCTATTCTTATTATAGTATGGCTCGGTGCCACTATTTTAGGTTCTGTTTTTTCCAAGCTGACCTCAGTCAGCGGTCTTGGTTTCATTAACCGTTTTCTCGGTTTTATTGCAGGTGGGGGAAAATACTTTCTTATCTTTGC
>FXBE01000157.1_pt1 | contig 11743 bp, 8 predicted proteins | sample 5335311 | NCBI WGS metagenome assembly FXBE01 (sample SAMEA103928390, study PRJEB20085) | sediment metagenome | biome: marine biome; feature: hydrothermal vent; material: sediment | place: Atlantic Ocean | collected 2013-08-06T02:46:56 | depth 0.05 m | reverse complement strand
GCCAGCAGCTCCTGACTGTCACAGCGATAGACCACCACGCCATCATATCCGTCCAACTCCTCTATCTCTTCGATCTCCGGCTTGCTCTCGATGCCTTGTCCCTGTAGCGCATAGCCCCTGTGAGGCTCCCCGGTCATGTCATAATGATCAGGCAGTGCATCAAACGGTATCCCTGCATATCCCTGCGCAGCCGGCAGTGCGGCAGTATAGTCTATCGTATAGGTCTCTTGCAGTCCCAATGCATGGGCAAGATCATTCAGTACAAAACCGTGATAGGGCAGTGCCACATGGGTCGGTACGACCTGTTTGTCCAGAGAGCTGAAGGTGCCCTCCTGCTGATTGAGTGCCGGCATATCCAGATCACCTTCACCGCTGCTGCTGAGTACAAAATCCGCTTTGACATTGTAGCCCACTGTTGTGCCCTCGGCTGCCTCGTCCAGATCACAGATCAGAGCGACACCCAGGGTGTTGGTGGAGGGTGGCACCAGCATGACGCTAAAGCCTGCATAGCGCTCCAGCAGTGCCAGCAGTTTGGCGATCTGTACTGCCTTGGGATGGGCATACAGATCAGCGCCTACCACCAAGGAGCGCTGCTGTTTTTTATGGAATGCCATGGCAATCTCTGCCAACTCTTCCTCTCCTACATTGCTCTCCGCACTCAGATTGCCTATATCCAGATCATCCAGTACTTCACGCGCAGAGGCAGGCAGCTCCGCTTCTGTCAACAAAGTATGTGCAAGAAGCGCTGCCACGCCATTCTCTGTACCCACTTCATATTTGACAAACTGCGTCACACTGTTTTGGAGCCTGCCATCCTCCATCGGATGCATATAGATCATGCGGGCGCGGTGTCGCTTGCTTGCCATATTGAGATGGTAGTGCACCTGAGGATTGTCATCATAGATACGCGTCCCCAGTACAATGACCGCACGGGCATCTGCGATATCTGCCAGTGTAGCGTTAGAGAGGTTTTTCCCCGAAACTGTACTGTAGGCTTTCATAAATCGCTGGTAGGCATAGGCCTCATGGTTGACCAGTTTGAAGCCCAGTTTCTCCTTGAGCTTTTGCAGGATCAGTGCCTCTTCATTGGTGATCTCAGAAGAAAAAAGCACTGTTTCTGCCTGATTCAAGGCCTCAATAGCTCTGGAAAATGCCTCCTGATCCCTCTGCGCCCCCTCGTTGGCAAAATCAAAATCAAACCTACCTCTGCCACAGAGAGAAGCAAATTCATAGGCATTGGTCACACGGTAGATCTTCTCATTTTTTACCTCGTAGTAGAGCTGACAGGCGGCACTACAGTGGCTGCAGCTTGCCGGGATCTTCTCCAGCTCCCAGGCATTGCTGCTGTATTTGAAATCGGTAGTTACCAAAGCGCCCACAGGACAGACTGCCGCAGACTCACCCAGAGACATGTCGGACAGATCCATTTTGGTGTTGACTATCGTGGATTTGTATCCGCCCGCCTTGATCTGCAATGCCTCATTTCCCGTGATCTCATTGGAGACACTCACGCATTTTTCACACATGATACAGAGGGAAGGATCATAGGAGACAAAGCCCCAGTCCTGCACAGGTCGATGCTGCTCTTTGGCGGCAAAGGGCTGCTGATCCACATCAAACTCCAACGTCTTGTTCTGCAGGTCACATTCACCGCTCTTGTCACAGACACCGCACTCCAACGGATGATTGACCCCATACAGGCGCATGATATTCTGGCGCTCTCGGTACAGAGCCTCATTGTGGGTATGTATCACAGCACCATCCACTGCCCGCTCCTGACAGGAGAGGATCATGCCCTCTACCCCCTCTACCTCTACCACACACATACGGCAGGAGGCGATCGGCAATACTTTGGTCAGATAGCACATCGTAGGGATATAAAGTCCGTTCGCTCTGGCGATCTCCAGTATCGTCTCGCCAAATATCCCTTGACACGCTTTGCCGTCTATCGTTACGGTAACTGCTTTTGGGGCTGTTTCTCTTCTGCTCATTCTGCCCTCCTATACCGCTACCATAGAGATGTAGTAACATCGCATACAGCGCTCTGCCTCTGCGATAGCCTCTTCACCTGTCAAGCCCAGATTAACCTCCCGGTTATTGCTCTTACGCTCGTCTACCGTCAACTTTTCGCTCTCTTCTCTGGGCAGCCCCGGCATCCAGCCTGTGATCTTCTCTTTTTTGTTATAGACCCTCAATTTGTTGAGATGATCCTCCATGATCTCCTCATCCGTCAGCGTGCATTTACCCCCATTGTAGAGGTATCTGCTGATCACGGAAGCAGCCCTTTTGGCCTGACCTACGGCATTGACGATGGTCATCGGACCATATTCACAGTCTCCGGCAGCAAAAAGCCCGGGACGGGAGGTCATATAGTCCTTGCCGTTGGTGAGGATCGAGTTCCAGGAGGTCATCTCAAGATGCCACTCTTCAGGCAGGATCTGCGTATCCAGTGCCTGAGACACTGCAGGGATCAGATAGTCACACTCCAGCTCAAAATCTCCCCCTTCGATCTTCAGCAGCTGTGGTCTGCCGCCATCGGGATCAGGCACCAACTCAAAGGTGTCTACGATGAGTTTTGTGATCTGCCCACCATCATCCACGATCTCGCGTATCGACGAGTAGAAGATAAACTCCACACCCTCTTCTACCGCCTCATGATACTCCTCATAGGTGGTATTGCGGATAATGGTTTTTTCATCTCTTCGGTAGAGCATCGTCACTTTTTCTGCCCCTTCCCGAATAGAACAGCGCACCACGTCCATGGAGGTAAACCCCCCTCCGACACAGACCACTTTTTTGCCCTTCAGCTCATTGCTTGCGGGGCTGCCTATCCGGTATTTGTGCCAGAGATTGACTTTGTCCAGCATATCGATAGCCCCCCAGTATCCGCCCATCTTTGGATTTTCATTGTCTGCGCGTACTTTCTTGGAAAGCCTTGCACCAAAGCCAAGCAGCACCGCATCATACGCTGCATCCAGTTCCTTGAGCCGATCTGCCGTCACACGGTGATTGTTGGTGATAGAGACTGTAGGGAGGGTCAGTACCAATTCGATGTCTTTGTTGTACTTCTCTACAGGCATACGGTATTCAGGTACCCCTACCGCCACCTCTCCGCCGTTGACCGGAAGCTCTTCAAAGATATCTACCTGTATCCCTTCCAGACCCAGATAATAGGCGGCAGTCAATCCTGCAGGCCCTGCTCCTACGATCGCTACTTTTTTGCCATCATTTTTAGGTGGCTTGGGCGTATAGGGATGCTGCCAGGGGAGCCTGTGATCCGTCTCGTGATCCGCACCCAGACGCTTGAGCTCCATAATAGAGATAGGTGTATCCAGATTGGTTCTGCGACAGGCATCTTCGCAGGGATGGGGACAGACACGACCACAGGTATGCGCCAAAGGCATAGTCTGGCGTGTGGCTGCCAATGATTCGCTAAACTGCATATCTCTCACCCCCTCGATATAGGCAGGAATATCTACATGTGCGGGGCAGACGTCCATACAGGGAGCGGTGATCTTGGCAATATAGTCAATAGCGCTTTCATAGTGTTTGGAAGGCTTTTGCTCCAGGATACAGGTATCAAACTGTGCCTTGTAGTAGGTGATGAGATCCAGTATGGGCTTGGGCACTGTACGCCCGATTTCACATTTGGAGGTCAGCATCATAGTTTGGCTTACCTCCTGCAGGTGTGCGATATCCGCATAGCTCCCTTCGCCTCTGGCGATCTTGTCCAGCATATCGTACAGGATACGTCCTCCCCATCTGCCAGGGGCACAGCGCCCGCATGCCTCCGAATACTCCTGATACTGGGCTGCATACTCCGTAGCCAGTCTCACCGCATCGATCTCTTCATCGAAGATCGCCACGCCATCCCAGCCGATAAACGCCTTGGATCTGATATCAGCTGTGTATGCGGCAGGGAGTTTGAAAGCAGAGATATCACATTTGTCTTCGGCCTTGTTGCGGTTATCGACAAACTCTCCCTGCCAGGTTGAAAAAACTACAGCAGACACTATTTTTCCTCTGCCTTGGCGGTGGCTTCTGCTTCCGCTCTGGCGGCGCGATAGCTCTCCTGCCGTGCCCTCTGTGTCTCTTTGTCCAGCTTCTTGACAACGATCGTCCAGTCCACCTCATTGAATTTGAGAGAGTTCATCAGCTCGTGACCCATCTCTTTGACCTTGTCCGCACTCTTCTGTATCGAGGAGAAATCCCCGATCTCAAAGAGAAAAATAGCATTCTCCCCTACCCTGATCTCTTTCTCGACCAGTTCAGCCATCCTGTCGTAAAAATCATTTTCCAAATGTCTTAAATCAAATCGTTTCATCTGCTTTCCTTATCGATCTACTTCGCCAAAGACGATATTGGATGAAGAGATCATCGTCACTACATCTGCCAGATAGGTGCCCACAAGTACTTTTTGAAGGATCCCGGTATGATAGAAACTTGGCGCCCTGCACTTGAGTCTGTATGCATAGGGCTCCCCCTCCGACTTGATATAGAAGCCCAGTTCGCCTTTGGGTGACTCTGTCGGCACATAGACATCTCCCTTGGGTGGTCGCATTCCCTGCGTTACCAGTACAAAATGCTGCATCAGGGCATAGTTTTGTGTCATGATCTCCTCTTTGGGAGCAGAGAGATACTTGGGGGCATGTGCCATCAGCTGTGGCTCACTCTTACGATAAATGGGCATCACCTGACGGATAATACGGGCAGACTGGCGCATCTCTTCGACATGCAGCATATATCTGCCATAGGCATCATTTCTGTCGCTGACAGGGATATCGAAGTCCAACTCGCCATAGAGCTCATAAGGCTCCTCTTTTCTGATATCATACTGCACTCCGGCGCCTCTCAGGATCGGCCCGGTGCAACCCCAGGAGAGCGCATCTTCGGCATCGATCACGCCCACATCCTCCAGACGCATCTTCCAGATACGGTTCTCTGTCAAGAGCGCCTCATAGGTATGTTCAAGCTCATGCTCCATCTTCTCCAGAAATGCCATCATCTGTGCCAGCCAGCCCTCAGGAAGATCCAGAGGCACCCCGCCGATACGCACAGAAGAGTGCGTCAGTCTGGCACCACAGTAGTCCTCCATCAGATCCATGGCAAACTCACGCTCACGGAAGGCATAGAGAAATACCGACATTGCCCCCACATCCAAGGCATGCGTAGCGATAAAAAAGAGGTGCGAGATGATCCGGTTGAGCTCCAGCAGCATCGTTCGAATCGCCTGCGCTCTTCTGGGTGCTTCGATACCGAGCAGCTTCTCCACTGCCAACGCGTAGGCATAGTTGTTGGCAGTCGAAGCGATATAATCCAGCCTGTCCGTGGTAGGAAGGAACTCATTGTAGGTCATGTTCTCTGCCATTTTTTCGATCCCTCTGTGGAGATAACCGATATCCGGATGGGCTTTGACCACTTTTTCGCCCTCAAGCTCCAGCATCAGTCTCAGCTGTCCATGCGCAGAAGGATGTTGGGGACCAAAGTTGACCACCATGGTGTTGTCATCTCTTTCAAAATTCAGATTTTCAAAAAATGGTACCAGTTTGTTGGGTTGTTGCATCACTCGCCCCTTATCTTCGCTCATCTAATTGCTTAGATGACTTGTTGTAGTTGACCAACAGCGTATCACTGTACGCTATCTCTGTCTTCTTCTCGCCGGCTGAGATATCTGCATCAAACGGTACTTCATAGCCTACCCTGGAGAAACGCTTGGTGTCATATCTGTCTATTCTGGCAGGATCTCTGTTTTCAGGGCCAATGGCATCCCGATTCTCTTTGCCAAAGATCTTGTCCACTTCATACCAGGAGGCTGCCTCATCTCCCTGCAGAGGATAGGTCTTGCGCAGCGGATGCCCTTCCCAGTCATCCGGCATCAGGATGCGCTTCATAAACGGATGGTTGTTTGCTACGATGCCAAACATATCATACATCTCTCTCTCGGCAAAGTTCGCACTGTTGAAAAGCGGTACGGCACTCTCGATCGCCTGCCCCTCTTTGATACGGGTCACGATACGGATGCGTTTGGCTTTTTTGAGGTTGAGCATCTGATAAAAGATCTCAAACTCTCCGTCCTGTGCCAGATAGTCCACGGCCGAGATCTCTGTGCACATCGCATAATCACACTGCTCTTTGACAAGTCTCAGTACGGCAATATTGTCTTTGGGATGGATATGTACGACCATCTGCCCGATCTGGATATAGGCCTCTTTGACGGCTACGCTCTCCTTGATCTTCTCCAGCAGTGCAGCAAAATGTGCATCCTCAGAAACATCACTGCGCGGCACAGAGGGTGCCACCCAGAATCTGTCCGTATAGTATGCCTTGCCCTGTACATTGTCTTTGGGGGTATATTTTCTCATTACAGCGTCCTCAAATTCTGCTTGGTGTTCTTGTGCATATCTGCTGACTCTTTGCGGATCTTGGTCTGTAGCATCATCAACGCATACTGCAGTGTTTCCGGTCTGGGTGCACAGCCGGGCAGGTAGATATCAACCGGTACAATCCTGTCTACACCCTGCACAATGGAATAGGTATTGAACATGCCACCTGTATTGGCGCAGGATCCCATAGAGATGACCCACTTGGGCTCCATCATCTGATCATAGAGCCTGCGGGTAAACTCTGCGTGTTTTTTGGAGAGTGTACCTGCCAGGATCATCACATCTGATTGTCTGGGACTGGCTCTAAAGATCGTACCCATTCGGTCAAAGTCATAGCGGCTGGCGCCTGTTGCCATCATCTCGATCGCACAGCAGGCCAGTCCATAGGTCATAGGCCAGAGCGAGTTGGACCGTCCCCAGTTGATCAGTTTGTCTACCGATGTCAGTGCGACCGGCAATCCTGCTGCCGATGCGTAATTTACTTGATGTTGTGCCATTCAAGTGCTCCTTTCTTCCATGCATAGGCAAATCCGATTGCCAAAAGTAGTATAAAGAGTATCATCTCCGCAAAACCAAACCAGCCAAGCAGCTTAAAGTCTATGGCCCAGGGGAACATAAAGACGATCTCCACGTCAAAGAGGATAAACAGCAACGCGATCAGGTAGAACTGAATAGAGATGCTGTTGGGCTGTTTGTTGACACGGGGGCCGCACTCGTAGAGAGACATTTTCAGCTTCTCTGTGTCCAGCCTGGAGAGCTTGCGGCTGATCCATCGCTGCAGTACTAGCACACCGTAAAAGGCACCTGCGGTCAGCACCAGCAGAAAAAAGATGCCAAAATACGGATGTGTCGAAATCGCATGAGTCATCATCACTCCTTTAATTATCAGAATATTTGGACTTATAGTAGCAAAAGATATAGATAAAGAAGTTTGAAGGTCTGGAGAAGTACCGGTAGAAAGCATACACTGTAACGATGTGAAACAACCAGAAATCTCAGCCGGAACTATCGTCCCGAATCACCTCATATTCTGCAAATACCCACCTGTTCATGCCTTGAGAAGATGTATGATCCCTCACATATGGTTTGGGGCTAGACCTTAAACCCCATACTTTTGCTCCCCTCAAAGCTGCTGCCCATCTCCTTCTCGATCTCTTCGACAAAATCCTGCATCGTAAATACGCTCTCCTCTCGGACAGCGACTTTGTAGGCGGTATTTTTGATGATCAGGTTGATCTGTCCTCCTGTCAACTCGTAGCGTGTCAACAGTGAGATGTCAAAGCCCTCTTCGTAGTCTGCTTTTTCGGGCAGCATAAACTGCCAGAGCCTCAAGCGCTGTTTTTTACCGGGCTTTTTAAACTCAATCTTGTGGTTGAAGCGTCGGGAAAACGCTTTGTCAATATTGCCCAGCAGATTGGTGGTAGCGATCAGTATCCCTTCAAACTGCTCTATCTGCTCCAAAAAGATATTTTGCATCTGGTTGTGCATTTTGTCTGCAGAACTTCCCGCCCCTTCGCTGCGTGCGCTGAGGAACTGATCTGCTTCGTTGAGCAGCAGGATCGGCTCCACCTTGGCCTTTTCGCTCAGCACTTTGAACTCGTCGAAGATCCGTCTGACATTCTTCTCACTCTCCCCTACATACATCGAAAGGATCTTGGAGCAGTCAAAGGAGAGGATAGGGCGCTTGAGGGTCTTTGCCAGACTCATGGCTGTCATCGTCTTGCCCGTGCCCGCCGCCCCGTAAAAGATGATCCGGGCATCAATCCCTTTTCGTTTGCCTTTGATACCCCATTCTCTCAGCTTTTTGGCAACAGATTTGTCAACCTGCCTGACAACAGTCTGGAGCGTCTCTCTGGTTTTGGGATGCAGCACCACATCATCCAGTGTGGTGCTGGGCTTGAGGTATTCGAAGAGATCCTGCTCTTTGACCAGCATATCCAGTTTGAGCTTGGTGACCTTTTTACTCTTTTTGGGGTGGATGATCCGCTGCATCACCTCATCCTGCAGATAAAAAGAGCGGCTCACTCCCCCAAACATATTGAGGATCTCTTCATAGTCAATGATCCCTTCGGTGATCAGGCGGGAGCCCTCCTCCAGCAGCGCACGGTTTTTGATCTTCTCATACTCATCGAAGCTGATAAGCTCTATGAGCACATTCATATCACGAAACTGCCCCTCCCCGCCACTGTACTCCTCCTTGAGCAGTGCCAGAAAGATCCGCTTCTCCTTTTCGTCCAGTGCCTTCTCCTCAAAAAACTCTTCTACCACGATCGGCGTTTGGGTTACTTTGAGGCGTTCATCAATGCGGGTTGTCAGCAGTGTCAACTTGTTTTTCAACCTGCCTACACTGAGAGAGCTATCCGCAACCCCCTGCTTGAAGGTCGCGATACGATGCAGCAGCTCTACCATATCAAACTGATCCTGCAGATACTCCAGATGGTCCGTATAGGGCTTGATATCAGGGAGCTGGATCTCCAGGGAGCCCTCCTCCAGTAGTCTCAGCAGTGCGATACTGGGTGTCACAGAAGCATTGAGCAGTTCCAGCTGGGAGGCCTCGTGTGCCTTGACCTGCCCGAAGCTGATCTGCGTGATCCAGCCCAGATCCAGCAGCTTTTTGACCAGTGGCAATTTTTTGAGATAGCCATAGGATTTGTCAGAGTAGTGGCTCTTGAGCATCTCCAATACAGAGATCTCCTCGATACCTTTGACATAGCCCTGGCAGACATAGCGGATCAGCTCTGCCTCTGCTTTGTGGCATTTGAGATGTTTGTAGATGGCTGTTTTGCGCAGATCGTCACTCTGTATAAATTCGATAAGATACTTCAAATAGTTGTCCTGATAGTAAAGTGATGGAAGTGATTTTAGGGAGGGATTATAACATAAAATCAAATCAAAATAGAAGCAGGGTGCTACTCCAGCGTATTTTCCTCAGCAGCCAACTGCGCCTTCAGTACCCGCTTGAGTACTTTTCCCGTGGCATTTTTGGGAAGCGTATCTATGGTATGTATCTGCCTTGGTATTTTGTAATTCGCCAGATGCTCTCTCAGATGACGACGCAGCACAGATTCATCTATCGCCTCATGTCCCTCTTCCAGCTCGATATACGCTACGGGGATCTCGCCGCTCTTCTCATCTGCGATGCCTATCACTGCCGAAGCCTTGATCCCGGCAAAACGATCGATCACCTCTTCCAGTTCACGGGGGTAGATGTTGATCCCTTTGGAGATGATGAGATCCTTTTTGCGATCTACGATAAAGAGAAAATCCTCCTCATCCATATAGCCCATGTCGCCCGTCAAGAGCCAGCCGCCGATAATCGTCTCGGCAGTGGCTTCCGGACGTCCCAGGTACCCCTGCATGATATTGTCCCCTCTGGTGATAATATCCCCCACCGTACCTCTGGGCACCTCCTGCATCTGGGCATCCACGATCTTGATCTCATAGCCTGCCAATGCCGGCCCCACAGAGCCAGGCTTTTGTTTTTCACGCCGATTGACACTGACAACCGGAGAAGCTTCACTCAGTCCATACCCCTCCAGGAGCACGGTTTTTTTGAACTTTTTGGCTATGGCGTCCAGTGTTTTGGGCTGGAGTGCCGCTGCACCGGAGATGAAAACGCGCAGGCGGTTGAACCACATAAAATACCAGGGGAGCTTGGCCCGTGCCAGTGCCGTATAGACATCAGGGATACCGAGGAAGATGGTCACCCGTTTTGTCAATACCTGTTTGAAAATATTGGAAAAAGGCTGAAGCGAACGAATGATCACGATACTGCCCCCTACATACAAAAAGAGCATCACCGCGATCGTAAAGGTAAAAGAGTGAAACATCGGCAAAAAGACGACAGAGCGGTCTTTGGCCCGTACATCGATCGCCTGCCTGCCTGATTCTGCATTGGAGAGGAGATTGCGATAGCTCAGCATCGCGCCTTTGGGTTTGCCGGTGGTACCGGAGGTATACACGATCACAGCCGTATCATCCAGCCCCGAGGAGACTGCGCCCACCTCCAGTGTGGTAGAGATCGCCTCCACAAATGGGATATTTCGGGTATCCGTATGCGCCATCTCGCCCTCCCAGATCGTCAGGAGACAGAGGGTATCTGCCTGGCTGGATCGTATGACCTTCTCATGGATCATCGAAGCGATCAACAGCCTGCTTCCGCTGTCTTCAAGGATGTAGCTGAGCTCTTCCCCTTTGAGAAAAGTATTGACAGGCACGACGATGGCTCCCAGTTTGGAGATCGCAAACACCGCATAGATAAATTCCGGAGAGTTACGCAAAAAGAGCGCGACCTTGTCTCCTCTCCCTATGCCCCGGTCTGCCATGGTAGCAGCAAGTTTGTCTGCACGATAGAGGATATCCCGGTAGCGTATCTTCTCCTCTCCATCGAACAGGGCGACTTTCTTGCCTCTCTCTTTGGCCTGCTTTTGTATCAGTGCATAGAAATTGCTAAAGGGATACATCGACTAGAACTTATAGGAGAGTCCTACCGTAGCCAAGACCGCACCGCCATCAGAGAATTCTCCTATGACCCCGGTGCCTCCAGCGACTGCGCTGTTGACTTTTCTGCTTGTCTTTTTGTCATAGAGCAGTGCTGCCCCAAAGGTCAGACTGTCAGAATACTGGTACTTGAATCCGGCAGAAAAGATATGGGCATCACTGTCAGGCAATTCATAGCTGATATGCTTTTCCGGGACAGGTGTCTCGTCATAGGAGTAGCCTGCCATCAGGGTCAATTTGTCGTTGTACCGGTAGGTCAAGCCGATACGAAAGCTGTTGGTGTCCTCCCAGAGTTTGTCTTTGGGATCGTCAAATGCCCCTACCAAAGCAGGCTGAATCGGTGATCCATACTCGAAATCCAGTGTCTTGTATGCTGACCAAAAAGTACGCTCGTACACAAACTCCAGTGTCACCCTGTCATTCCATGTCTTGGAGATACCAATATTAAAGGCTGCAGGAAGAGGCACAGACACGGAGGCATCAAACTGCCTGCCTATACCACTGAGGTAAAGGTTCGCCTTTCCCTCTTCATCAAGATCAATTTTTGAGCGATAGGTCATGCCTACAGCGACATCATGGGTAGGGTGCCATGCCAGTGCTACATTGTAGCCCCACTCGATCGTATCTCCTTCCATCTCTCGTTTGATCGGTATGCCAATCAATGCACCATCACTATAGACCTTCCCCTCACTATAGACCATACGGATACCCCCACCGATACTCAATGTATCGGAGAGTCGGTACGAGACGACAGGATTCAGCTCCACATTCTTCAGCGTAAACTCTTCTGCAAAAAGCTTCTGTACAGGGGATTTCCAACGCTTGGTCAAACCTGCCGGAGCTGCCAGGCTCACCCCATA
>FXBE01000156.1_pt1 | contig 11846 bp, 9 predicted proteins | sample 5335311 | NCBI WGS metagenome assembly FXBE01 (sample SAMEA103928390, study PRJEB20085) | sediment metagenome | biome: marine biome; feature: hydrothermal vent; material: sediment | place: Atlantic Ocean | collected 2013-08-06T02:46:56 | depth 0.05 m | reverse complement strand
CCTTAATGGCAAAGGTCTTTTCGAAAGGGGCTTCCATGACAGGACAGTCTCCCAGTGTGATGACCCATTTAGGCTCAGGAATCTGGGCATAGGCTTCCAGTACATGGGGTGTCATATTGAAGGTCATTATCCCACTTAAAAACATGACATCTGCATGGCGGGGACTGGCGACAAAGTAGATACCCAGACGTTCCAGGTCGTAGTAGGGATTTGAGAGGGCATTACACTCCGCTTCGCAGGCATTGCAGCTTCCGCTGTCTACCATACGGATGGCAAGCGAGCCTGCGAACTTTCTCTTTACCTCATCTTTTATCTCTTTTTGAATGGCTTTTAATGCCGCATCCATTTCCAAATTTTCTGTCAATTGTCCCAGTTGTCTTCGTTTATTCCAAAACTTTATCATAGGTCATTCCCCGCATAGCTTAGATCACAACTCTTATTGATGAGTGGAAAATCTGCAATAATATTGTCCGGCATTAAAGTATGTACCACTTGCCAATTGACAAAACTTGGATCTCTTACAAAAAATCTTTCGATCACACCTTCTTTCATATCTATGGCCATATACACTTCTCCAATTGCACTTTCACAAAAGCTTTCGTATGCTCCGTCCTGAACTGTTTTTAACGTAATACTGTCTGCTTGAGAATCGAAAAAATTTCGTATCATCACGATAGAATTTTTAGCCTCTTTCAGCCTTATTTTAAATCGTGCAGCCACATCTCCTGTTTTTTCTTTTGCCATTTCAAATCCATGTGCTGCATAAAATGCCGTATCACGTCTGTCACGTCCGACACCTGCTGCCTTCGCCATAACTCCCACAACACCATACTTTAGACATTTTCTTACAGTAAGTTTGCCTGTGGTATCCAGTCTGTCCCATAAGGAAGGAATATCCATGATCCAGTCTTGAAAAAAAGTCAGCTCTTTTTCCAGGGTATCAAGCCAAAGTAAAAAAGATTCTTTCTCCAGCGATTCTATTTCAAAATCAATCGCAGAAAAGCCAAAACGGCTGCCTGTCAATTCTTTCAGTTTTCGTCGTATGTCTTCCGTAAGTTTGGAGGAAAATGCCAAAGCTGCGCCAAAACCGCCATCATTGGGTATGGCACCCAGATCGGTACAGTGATGCGCCAAACGTTCCAGTTCCAATAAAAGTGCATGCCTTTTCTCCAAAGCAGGAGAAAGTTCACAACGGCTTGCCTGAAGCATAATATCTCTCAATGCTATTTGATACGCGATAGATTCCGTACCGCTGATACGTTCTATGATCGGCTTTGCCTCTGTCAGCGTTTTTCCTTCGAGCATTTTTTCAATGGCACGGTATTTATAAAAATGTCTGATTTCCAGATGCAGCATATCTTCACCTGCCTGAGAAAAATGGAAATGACCCGGTTCTATAATACCCGCATGAATAGGTCCCACAGAGACTTGAAAGACACCGTCTCCGTCTATGGCTTCAAACTTATATGCTTTAAAGTCTGTGTATTCCAATGTTTTTTGTCTAAATGCTTTCTGCATAGGAAAAATACCTTCGGGAAATCGTTCCTGATGTGCCAGGGGTCTGGAATCAAAAGCATCTGTGATCACAATACCGAAATCTTCATACATTTTTCTTTCAAACCAAAGTGCAGAGGAGTATCTTTTTGTCAGAGACACAACAGAAGGGTTTTCTTTTGAGATCTCTTCTCTGTCCGTATGGTCATCGTACACCGTCAACACTTCAAAATGGCTCTCTTTCTCTTTGGCATAACGTGCTATCAGTCTCATTTTATGCTCTCTTTCTGCACAGCTCTGGCAATGACACTGGGCAATTTCTGAGGATTTTTAATACGAAGCTGCTTGTTGACATTCATACGTCCAAACACCACTTCAATATCGCTTTTTTTAACATCAAACTCTTTGGTCAGCCATTTGACCATATGGTCTGTAGCGCGTCCGGCAACAGGTGCTGCGGTAACGCTCATTTTAAGCTGGTTCCCTTTGGGCTTGCCTATGACATCCTTTTTGGCAGAGGGTGTCCCTAAGATATTTAAAACCAAAATATCTTCATCCCAGGCATAAAAGGTATCCATATCTCGGGGATGAAACGATCTTACTTCTGCATCATCGGCCAATGCATTGGTGTCAAGCCACGATTTTCTTTTTTTTGCCATAGACTTATCCTCCTATTGACTGTAAATAATGTGCAGTCTGCGGAAGCAAAAGTGCCATGAGTGAAAGTGCAAACACGATCAGTGAAAAGATCTCACTTTTGTACACGATTTTTTCTTTCGTGACACCTTCATACTTCATAGACTGATAAATACTCACAAAACGATAAAATATAATCGAAAGCAAGGTAAGCAAAAGCAAAATAGCCGCGATCATCGCAAAAAAGTGATCGGAGTGTTTGGCAATATTGATCATGGCACCAAAACCATAGATTTCGCTAAAGAACATTGGACTCGGCGGCAAAGAGATGATCGCCAGTAAAAAAAGTGATACCAAAAACCAGAACAATCCGCCGCTCAGACCTTTGTACCCCCGAAGAGACCCTGCCATTCTGTATTTACCATTGGATTCCAAAACCCCGGCAGAGAGGAAAAGTGCCGGTTTTAAAAAGGCATGTGCACCAAAGTGAAGCAAGGCTGCGTACGTACCGCCACTGACCCAAAAAAGTGCGATCAGTGCCATATGCTCTACCCCTGAAAGGGAAAAAAGCCGGATAAAATCTTTGGCCCTGTATATCAGGAAGGAGACAATAAAAATCGTCAGACTCGTATAGATAAAGACAAAAGTAAAGAGATGGGAATAGTCTACTTTCATGGCAATTTCAGAAAATCTGAAAAATCCAACGATCACGGCAGACTCTAAAATACCGGAGAAGAGTGCTGCCACAGGGTAGAAAGAGGCGCGTTCAATATTGGCAAGCCATAAATTCATAGGGAAAAAGCCCATTTTTACAAACATTCCCACCGTAGCAATGGCAAACCCTATTTCAAAAAGAAAAGGAGAAGGGATCTCTTTGGCATGGGAAAGAAGCAGATCAAACTGCATCGCATTTTCACCCAATATCGGTTTGGCAGAAGCATACATCAAGATAATACCAAACAGTATCAAGGAAATGGCAATGGCTCCCACGATCATATAGTTCCATGCTTCTTTATGTGCAGCGGAGGTATGATTTGTCTTTATCATATAAACAGTGGAAAGGGTGGCCATTTCAAGTCCTATCCAGTAAATACCCATATGATTGGACAGAATAGAAAAGATCAGCCCTATCCAAAAAGTAGCAAAAAATCTATAGAAACGACGATAGGCGTTCTTTGAAACACGCACATGTTTATCCAGTGTCAGAAGTGCCAATGTCACACCAATACCCACCAGTGAAGAGACAAGTAAAATATAGGTATCCAATTTATCGGCTATCAGATAGTTACCCAATACATGGTACGGCTTCTCAAGCATAAACAACTTGATGATAGGCAGCAATATCAGAAATGAGATGCCTGCTAAGAAATATTTTGTCCATTGGGCTTTAAAAAAGCTCACAATAAACATCATCACCACAGGCAATAAAAGCAGTATCAACATCATAAACCTTGTTCCTCCTTGTTTACATCTTCTTCTTTATGAAAAAGTAAATTAATCACCACGATCGCCATCAAGAGATCGAAAAATATACCCAACTCAACCAACATAGGCATGCCGTCTGTTGCAGTAATACCTAAGAGAAAAAGTGCATTTTCCATACTTAAAAATCCTATGATCTTAGGCGCCACATTTTTATGCTCAAGCATCAGCAGTAACGATAAGAAAAGAGAGGAAATACTGATGGCGACATAGTTTGTATTGTTGTGTATCATATGGGTGATAGGTTCTGAGAGATAAAAAGTAAACACCAAAATAGCAGGAATAAGCATAATGGAGTACTGTACTTTAATTTCGGGCTGAATTTGTCTAACAAAATGGAACTTTCTGGACAAATTCTTAAGAATATAAGGGATCGCTATCGCTTTAATAACGATGGTAACGATACCCGTGATTAGCATGGCCTTGTCGTCCAGTTGTTTCCCGATCACCAGTGCCAATAGTCCAAGTGTTAAAGAGTTAAGTGAATACCAAAACAGTAAACGATACAGCCTTGTAGTAAACAGTGCCGTAATAAGCGTCGCTAAGAAAAGTCCTATTAAAAAATCAACCATTTAAGCTCCTAATACATAAAAAGTGATGAGAGATAAAAATGAAAACACAATGGCAACACCCAGCAGGTTAGGCACTTTGAAAAGTCTCAGTTTCGCCACATTTACCTCTATAAAAGCAACCACTGCCGCAACAAGAAAAAGTTTTCCTATAAAGATCAAAATGGCAAGGGGCAGAGCATACTCTAATCCAAAAGGTATAAAAAGTGACACAAAAAGTGAAGCAAAGATAACAAATTTTACCGAGGCAGCACTTTCTATGATAGCAAGATAGACACCGCTCAGATCCAGGATCATCGCTTCATGTACCATGGTAAGTTCCAGGTGGGTTTCAGGATTATCTACAGGGATACGACCATTTTCGGCAATAAGCAAAATAAAGAAACTGATCGCCGCAAATAAAAAACTGGCGGCATGTTCTACAGGAAAATGTTCTGCCAGATTGACCCCTGCCTGGGCTACACCCAGATCATTTGCCATCATGGAGACAGAAAAAATGGTTAAGATCATTGCCGGTTCAACCAATGCCGAAATAAATGCTTCACGGGAACTCCCCATCCCCCCAAAAGCAGAAGCACTGTCAAGTCCCAGCAGCATAAGGAAAAAGGTAGAAAGAGAAATGAGTCCGGTGATCGTAAACGCATCCACAAAGCCTACATAATAGGCCCCTTTGACCACGGGAGGTAAAAAAAACATCGTCAACAACAGAGGAGAAAGTACCAAAAAGGGTGCATAACGTGTCATCATGCTTGTCTCTTCCGAGATAATGGTCTCTTTTTGCATCAATTTTGAAAAATTTCTATAGCCCTGAAAGATCGATACAGGTTTTTTAAACAATAACCGCATTTTAAGCCCCTGCATAAACGATAACAATAGTGGCGCCAACAGCAAGAGTATTATAATAGTAAAAATATACAAAATCATGTTCTGTCTCCAATAATAAGAACTTTAACAGTGACGACCATCACAAGGCCCTCCAATAAAAAGGTTTCCAGACTAAAGTCATGGGTAAATGTCCTGTAGGAAAAAAGGACCAGGATCATAAGGTTGAAGATCATTGCAGCATAACGTGTTTGCTCAAAATGGGCAAGTCTATAGACCCAATAACTTGTCACATTGATGCCTCTGGCTACACTTTGATAAAGTGACCTTTCAAAAAGCGGTTTAACATGCACTTCATAACTTGCCGTGCTGAACTTATGTCTATGCCCTTCATGTATCTCTCTTTTCTCATGTTCCTCGGGTTTATACAGCCATTTGAAAAATCTTCTGATCGGACCGGCATACCCTGTTGCAGTATATTGCGTTTTGGCAGAAGTCCGATAACCGCATCCCCAGGTATGGTAGATTCTCTCTTTTACGCGTAATACCCTGTAAGCAAACATCAACAGAGCCGTAATGGCTATGAGCGATACCAGTAAGATAAGCGGAGAGACAATACCTCCATGTATGGCCACAGAGTGCATACGCAAAATACCATCAGGGAAGATTTCGTTATAAATGCTGTGTTGTCCCAGGCCTACAAGTACTTTATCGAACCAGCCAATGTAGAAGGGTGTGAAAAGCATTAAAGATATCACGACCAGTGCCATCAGTATCATGCCCATTTTCATTAAGGTATTTACTTCATGGGCATGTTTGGCATTTGTACTTCGGTGCAGCCCTAAAAAAGTAATGCCATAGGCTTTGACAAAACAGGCAATGGCCAAACCACCTGTCATCGCCAATGCAAAAATAGCAAAAGGAATGGCAAGTTTGAGACTCATATTGTCCAGGTGGGAAGAGCTGAGCATCGATTGAAAGATCATCCATTCACTTAAAAATCCGTTACTCGGCGGTAATGCCGAGATGGAAATGGCTGCAAGTAAAAAAGTAAGTGCCGTGACCGGCATGGCTTTAATGAGCCCACCGTATTTTTCCATGTTTTTGGTATGTGTCTGATGCAATACGCTCCCTGCTCCCATAAAGAGCAGCGATTTGAAACTCATATGGTTAAAGGTATGAAAGAGTGCTGCAATAAACGCAAAAGTACTCAAAGTTTCCAACCCAAGAGAGCTAAATATCATCCCCATACCAAAACCTATGAGAATAATACCTATGTTTTCTATGGAGTGGTTGGCAAGCAATGCTTTGATGTCATGTTCACTCAGGGCATACAGCACGCCTATCAAAGAGGAGAGCGCCCCTATGACCAATACATAGATCCCCCACTCCACAGGCCAGGGGAAAAGCACGTCAAAAAGAAAACGGAACAGCCCGTAAATAGCGACTTTCAACATTACACCGCTCATCAGCGCAGAGACAGGTGATGGCGCTGCAGGGTGGGCATACGGAAGCCATACATGCAAAGGTACTGCACCCGCCTTGCTCAAAAATCCGAGCAGCAGGAAAAAAAACAGTACCTTGGGGTAGGCAAAAGCATGGGCAATCGTATGCATTTGGGCAAAAGAGATATGCAGGTCTCCGTCGGTCACGATCAAAAAGAAAAGCAACAAAAAGACAAAACCCAAATGGGTCATTATGAAGTAAAAACTTGCTGCTTTCGTGGTACTTTTGTCTTCCACCTCTGTCAAAATAAGTTGCCAGGAGCTTAAACTCATCACTTCCCAAAAAAACAAAAATACCAGCGCATTGGCGGAGACCACTACTCCCAGCATAGAAATGATAAAGGTAAAATAATGGATCTGATAATGCATTTTTCTTTCGATGTGCGGCAAGTACCCGGAAGAATAAAAGATATTGGGTATGGCACCAAGCAAAATGAGTGCTACAAAAACCAGGGAAAGAGTATCAAGCTGAAACACGTTTTTTATCTCCTATGATCAAGACTTTAATAGATATGAGCATCACTACAGACTCCAATGCGATCGTTGCCCAGGAAAAATCATGTGCAAAAATTCTGTAAGAAAAGAGTACGGAAAGCATAATATTGAATATCATCGCGGCATAACGTGTTTGTTCGTAATGTGCCAGTCTATAGATCCAATAGCTCATGACATTGGTTGCTTTTGCTACCCTGTCATAAAGTGCAGTTTCAAACAAGGGTTTTACACGCAAACTGTAAGATGCAGAAGAAAATTTACTCCTATCTTCCGAAAATGTCTCTTTTTCCATTTTTTCATCACTGTCATACATCCAGTTGAAGAATCGTCTCACCGGGGCTGCAAAACCTGTGGCAGTGTACTGTGTCTTCGCAGAAGTTCGGTACCCGCATCCCCAGGTATGATACAGTCTCTCTTTGACATGAAATACTTTATAGGCAAAGAGTAAAAGCCCGGTAATGCCGACCAGGGCAATGAGCAAAAGTATAGGGCTGACAATACCGCCATGCATTCCGACAGAATGTATACTCCATACTCCTGAAGAAAAGATTTCATGGTAAACACTCACATTGCCCAGGCTTACCATAGCTTTGTCGAACCAGGAAAGGTAAAAAGGCGCAAACAGCATAAGCGAAAGGAGTACTAATACCATGATGATCATACCTGACTGCATGAGCACATTTACCTCTTTGGCATGTTTGGCATTGGTACTGCGATGTAAGCCCAAAAATGTAATACCATACGCTTTTATAAAAGTTGCGATTGCCAGTCCACCGGTCACAGCAAGAGCAAAAACAGCAAAAGGTATCGCAAGTTTCAAAGACATATTTTCCATATGGCTCGAACCAAGCATCGACTGAAAAATCATCCATTCACTTAAAAAACCGTTACTTGGCGGCAACGCAGTAATAGAAAGTGCCGCGATCAAAAAAGTTAAAGCCGTCACCGGCATGGATTTGATAAGCCCGCCGTATTTTTCAAAATTCTTTGTATGCGTTTGATGCAATACACTTCCCGCTCCCATAAACAAAAGCGACTTAAAACTCATATGGTTAAAGGTATGAAACAGAGCTGCAATAAAAGCAAAGGTGCTTAAGGTATTGAGTTTTAAAGCAGAAAATATCATACCCATCCCGAAGCCTATGAGAATAATGCCTATATTTTCTATGGAGGAGTTAGCCAGCAATGCTTTGATGTCTTTCTCGACAGAAGCATATAAAATACCTACCAAAGCAGAGAGTGCACCAATAATGAGTATCACGATACCCCACTCCAAAGGCCAGGGATAAAGCACATCAAATAAAAATCTGAACAGCCCGTAAATAGCCACTTTCAGCATTACACCGCTCATCAGCGCGGAGACAGGTGATGGCGCTGCAGGGTGGGCATACGGAAGCCATACATGCAAAGGTACTGCACCTGCCTTGCTCAAAAAACCGAGCAAAACAAAGAAAAAAAGAACACTCGGATAAGCAAATGCACCCGCAATAGTATGCATAGCAGCAAAACCGATATCAAGATTTCCGTCTGTAACAATGAGGAAAAAAAGCAATAAAAACACAAACCCGAAATGGGTCATCAGAAAATAAAATCTTGCTGCGGTAATCGTCTCTTTGTCTTCTATCTGGGTTAAGATCAATTGCCAGGAGCTCAGACTCATCACTTCCCAAAAAAAGAGAAAAACAAGTGCATTGGCAGAGACGACCACCCCCAGCATGGAAAAGATAAAGGTAAAATAATGCAGCAAATAATGCATTTTTCTTTCAATATGCGGTAAATAGCCAAAAGAATAGAACGTATTAGGGATGGTTCCCAACAGTATTAATACAACAAAGATAATAGAAAGTGTATCAAACTGAAACATTGGTACATGGCTCCAAAAGAGTGTAAATAATGAGTTAAGTTCGGTGGATTTGCCATCGGACAGGAGAGCTGAAAAAGTCCTGAAATATTGTTTGTATTATATTCCACTCCTGCTTAAGGGTACCTCTATTTACATTTTTATCTTATAATCGTTCAAAAAGAGAAAACACCAATGAGTACTTCCGCACTGCTTTTTTACATCTTCTTCGGTTCTCTCGCCTTTGCCTATATCGTCTACGGGAAAAAGCAGAAAAATGTGCTTGCCCTTGTGGCAGGGGCGGGCATGGCTGTAGTGCCTTATTTTTCTTTGGAATTGTGGGTTATGGTATTGCTCTCTGTACTCCTGGCACTCCTGCCTTTTGTCAAACACCTGCGTGGTACGTAAATAAAAGTTTTTTGTTTAGAACTTTTTCCAAAAACTTCTGCTGAAGAGTAAAAATACCGTATAGAATTCCAGTCTTCCTATGATCATCGCTATGGAAAGTACAACTTTGTCCATTCCTGAGAAAAACGCATAATTATGTGCCGGACCTGTCAAAGCAAAACCCGGACCGATATTCCCCACTGTCGCCAACGAAGTCGAGACAGCCGTCATAGCATCAAACCCGCGTCCGAACAGATAAAGCGTCACCAGCATATTGGTGATGACAAAAAGAATAATAAATCCTGTCGTAGAAGTGATAATCTGGGACGAGACTTTATGTCCGTCAATGAAAACATTAAGCACTGCATTGGGATGCAGTATACGTTTAAGCTGTACCCCGATATTCTTGAAGAGCACAATGTAACGGATGACTTTCACGCCACCCGCGGTAGAACCGGCATTCCCTCCGACCAGCATGGCAACAAAGATCATCGTTATGGCAATATGCCCCCACTGTTCATAATCCAGTGTAGCAAATCCTGTCGTGGTCAGGACCGATGCAATGGTGAAAAAGGAGTGTGTCAGCGCATGAAAATAACTGTCATAATCGACAAACACATCTATGCTTCCCAAAAGCATTGACAAGGATACAAAGATGAACATGTACCAGAGTACCTCTTCTCGTTTATAGCCATCTGTTCTTCCGGTAGAGAAGAATTTCAAGTGTGCCAGGAAGTTGATCCCTGAAATGATCATAAAGAAGGTCGTGATCCAAATGATCGCGGGAGAATGATAATACCCCAAAGACGCATTTTTTGTAGAAAATCCGCCTGTTGAAATGGTAGAAAAAGCGTGGTTGACCGCATCAAATATATTCATGCCTGCCATTTTTAATGCCAATGCATCCAGCACAGTGAAAAGCAGATAGATCCCCCACAGACGCAAAGCGGTGTCTTTGACCTTAGGTGTGACCTTTTCCATTTTTATCCCTGTGGATTCTGCTTTGAACAGTGCCATAGAGCCGGAAGGATTGATGAGAGAAAAGAGCCCGACACCCAGAACAATGATCCCCATACCGCCAAGCCAGTGCATCAGAGATCGTAAATAGAGTATGGATTTCGGCAGAGATTCAATATCGGTAAAAACAGTCGCGCCCGTAGTGGTAAATCCGCTTACCGATTCAAAAAAAGCATCTGCAGGTGAAATACCGGTATAAAGCATCAGGGGTAATGCCCCTGCAACGCCCAAAAGGATCCAAATAAGGTTCACAGAGAGGATACCGTCTTTAATACTCAGTTTCATGGTATGTTTTTTCAGAAGCAGAAAAACCAAAGCATTACATCCAAACAAGAGAAGATCAAAATAGATAAAATCACGCATCTCTTCATGGTAGATCCATCCTATGACAATAGCTGTGAAAAGAAACAGACTCAATGCCATCCCGATAACAGAAACAAATTTAAAAATATTTTTTAAAGCGTGTAAATCCACTGTTGTATCTCTTCTTTATTTTCAATATCTCCAAATGCAAGCAGGATGTCACCCTGTGCAAATGTTTCACTCTGCGACAACGTATGGATCTTCTCTTCCCGCAAAAGGAGCAAGACCGTACTTTCAAAGTTCACATTCGCACTCATTTTTCCTATCAGCTTAGAGTCAGGATAGATCTTTCTCATGAACAGAATGCCTCTTCCGCCGCAAAAATGCCTTTGTGTCACAATGGCACTGGAAGATATCTTTTCAAGTATCGCATAGTGTGCCCCTGCCTTACTGCCCCGTACCACTACAATGCCCATTTTGTGCATGAGATTGTAATAGGCTTTGTCATTATTGATCGCAACTACTTTTTCAATGCCATACTCTTTGGCTTCCAGACATTTAATGATGTTCTTCTCATCATTATGCCCTGCGGCAATAACCATATCGGCATTTTTAAGCCCCTCTTCCTCAAACAGGCGCTCATCCTCATGCGCTGAATTGATAATGGTGACTTTCCCCTGTAAAACTTCCGAAGCTGTTTTACAGTAAGCGATTTCTTTTTCGATCATTTTGATCTCCAAGTGTTTGTCAAGAAGCGCTTTTGCGATCTTCTGTGCCAGGGCATTGGCACCAAAGATCACGATTTTTTTGATGACAGACGGCATCTTTTCATCCAATTTTGACGATATTTTGTCAATAGCTTCACGTTTTCCAAAAAGATAGACCAGATCATCCTGATGAATACTCTCTTCTGCAGCAGGTACAAAAAACACTTTCCCTCTCTCGATCCCTACAATAGAAATAGTATCGTCAACAAGCTCTCCCACACTGTACAATCCGGAGGTCTCATATTGTACACGCAGGGAAACCAGTTTATATTTTGTCTGATGAAAAGTTTTAACATTATTGGCTTTCGGAAAAGTTAAGAGTGCTTTCACTTTATTGGCAGTCGTAAGATCAGGGAAAACAGCATACTCGATAGAAAGTTTTTGTAACACATGGCTCTTTAAAAATCCGTCATTTTTAAGTCGTATGATCTTCCTTTTGACTGCCACTACATCCTCGACAATGAGTGTTGACAGCAAATTCGCCTCATCCGAATCCGTCACCGCGATAAAAAGATCCACACTCTCCATA
>FXBE01000155.1_pt1 | contig 11867 bp, 12 predicted proteins | sample 5335311 | NCBI WGS metagenome assembly FXBE01 (sample SAMEA103928390, study PRJEB20085) | sediment metagenome | biome: marine biome; feature: hydrothermal vent; material: sediment | place: Atlantic Ocean | collected 2013-08-06T02:46:56 | depth 0.05 m | reverse complement strand
CTTTAGGGCACCTCAAGATATAGACCACTCTAACTCTTCTCCTGCGAACATTGGTACCACTCCACCATAGTTTTCAGGCACGAAAAAAGGCTTGTTCTCTAGCATGACATCTTTTTTGATGGGCTTGATATCGTAGATACGACAAGCGTTGTCACTGATAAAGGCTTGTAGCTTGTCAAGCTTACCGTGGCGGCTAAAGAGCTGGGCTAGTGCTGGTAGTATGACAGGAGAGGTAAAGACCCCTGCCCCACAGCTTGAAGTCTCTTTGGTATCTCTAGGGTGAGGTGCGGAGTCGGAGCCAAACATTACTTTGGGATGGGCATTTAGAGCTAGCTTTAGAAGGGCTTCCCTATCTTCTGGGCGTTTGGCTATGGGCTTGCAAAACAGATGAGGGTGAAGCATAGAGCCTGCCACATCATCAAGTGTTATCAAAAGATGATGCAGAGTGATAGTGGCATATAGGTTGTCAAACTTATCTAGTGCTTTGGCACTCTGTGCGGTGGTGATGTGCTCCATGATGATCTTGAGATCTGGAAATGCTGTTGCTAGCTTTTCGTATATGGGGATAAACTCTGCTTCGCGATCCATCACGAAGCCATTGGTCTCTCCGTGTATGCAAAGAGGGATATGCAAATCGCTCATCGCTTGAAGTGTAGTAGATAGCTCCTCTATGTCAAAGCCACTTACTCCGCCTTCACTGTTGGTAGTGATACCTGCGGGGTATAGTTTGATGGCTGTGAGATGCTCTCCAAACTCTTCCAAAAAAGCCTTGTCATAGTCTGATCTAAAAAAAAGCGTCATGTAGGGGGTAAAAGATTGGATTTTTGACTGGGGGGAGTTTATGGTTTGAGCTGCATCAAGTATCCTACTTTTATATGATAACAATGCTTCTTTTGTGGTGACTGGAGGTATGAGGTTTGGCATGATGAGTGCACCTGCAAAGTTTTCTGCACTTAAAGGGGCTACTGTTTTAAGCATCTCTCCATCGCGTAGGTGTAGGTGCATATCAAGAGGGGAATGTAAGGTAAGAGTCATAAATGTCCTTTATAATGTAATAATATTTAGATCCTGAATCAAGTTCAGGATGACGGGGTTTGGGGACTATCCAAAAATCTACTTTGATTTTGCCATTTATTCTTTTGGCTTTGTGCACAAAAGAGTATTTTGATAATCTCAATCTGATCACGGGGTAGTCTATGCCACCAGGGAAGAGTTGGTTGCATCTGAGTATCCTTAGGGTACTAGATGCCAATGCCTTATATGGAGCATTAAATTCAAATTGCCACTTGGCATACTCAGAGCATGTGGGATAATAGCGACAGTTGGCAGGGAGCATTTGCGAAATGTATTGATAAGCTTTTATCGGGGCTTGAAAAAACTTTGGACTCTTTTTACTCTTTTTATTTTTCATAGATCCTGCAAATACCTCTACTTTTTTGTCATTATAACATAGGATGGTGACATATTGGCACTGTGGTAAATAGTAGTGCCATATTTTCGGCTATAATATTCTAAAAGTAATCGTTGCAGTGTTGGCTCTATGGATGGGTAAAACCAGCCATTGTTGGATATAACTATCATTCGTTTGGGATGCTTAGCGTAAAGTGGCTCGCTACAAGCTTCATAACATATAGCGTTGCGGTATTTTTTGCCAGCTATCATGAAGTCAGTAGGAGCAGAAGAACTCACATAATCTACGGCTCCATCAAAAAATATCTTATTTACTAAGTTACCCGCCCAATGAGGAAGAGGATTGCTCTCGCCAAAGGGGACGAGAACAGTTTTGTTGGCAATAGTATATTTGCCATTTTGGATGATATATGTAGAGTTGTGATGAATGTTAGCATCAAGATATAGCCCCCCTATTACGATGGCTATCTTGTGAGACTTTTCCTCTAAAGAGTGCAATATCCTAGGCTGCTTGTTTAGGAAAAAAGGAAATATCGATTCGGGGAGCACTATGATCTTCTTGTTTTGCCTTATAGCATCATCGATAATACGAAATACTTCTACGATATGACCAGACACTAGCTTGGGATCCCATTTTTGCTCCACTGTCGTCATGGTGCTAGCTAAAGCTACGGGTAGGTTCGAGAGTTTGTATTGCACTCTTGTGCTACTTGGGGAGTAAGCTAGTAGTATAAGTAGTAGATAAATGGTACTCTTTTTGTATTGGGCTAGCGAAATAGAAAATAGGACAATAGCAAACTGCCACTTTTGGATACCTATATAGCTATGGACAAAAAGAAGCTCTGGCTTGAACCAGTCAAAACTAAGAGGATGTAGATAGCTCAAGCATAAAAGACCGAGGGATTTTAGGAATGGTGAGTGATAAGTGATAGATGATAAGTGATTTTTGCTTTCTTTGAAAAACTTTTTTATGCTCAACTCTGACAGATAAGAGATGAACCAAAATATGGCTCCATAGACAAAACTCATAGATAATAGTCCGATAGGAATCGCCCATGTTATATGATAATGCTGAAAACTCATCATAATCCACCAAAACCAAAAAAATGCTATAAAAAATCCACTCCAAAACCATACTTTAGAATCAGAACGCAACAAATACCAAAAAAATATCAGCGCAGAAATAGTTTCTATGAAGGGACTACTAGCGTTAAATTGTGCTAGATAGATGAACAATGAAGCAGTTATGGAGAGCAAAAAGCCCACTGTTATACTATAAATGGTAAAATATTTTTCAATTTTAAACATCAAAGGATTCCTATGTCACAAAGTTTGCAAGGGCTATTGCCACTACTTTTACTTTTCGTAATTTTCTATTTTTTACTTATCAGACCACAGCAGAAACAACAAAAGGCGCATAAAGCAATGCTAGCATCTCTCAAAAAGGGAGACAAAATAGTAACTAATGGCGGAATGTTTGCCGAGATAGTCAAGGTCGAAGAAGATTTTATCAAAATCAAACTGAATGACACTACAATAGTAAGACTTGATCGTGCTTATATAGCGCGCAAGATTGACTAAGCAAAGGGTATAATGAATGTTAAATAGACTTAACTATCGTGTTGTTCTATTCATATTTGCCTTTCTTTTTGGTGTGGTTTTTTCTATCCCATCTCTAACAAATAGCAACAGTGGAAAGAAAATCACTCTAGGGCTAGACCTACAAGGTGGGCTACACATGTTGCTTGGAGTCAAGACTGATGAAGCATTGGTGTCTAAGCTCAAATCAACATCAGGGACTGTAAATTACATACTTGAAAAGAATGATGCCACAGTAGATGACCTTCATATCGACGATGCTACTCATGAAATCAAATTTACTGCTCTTGATGATAGCGAATATGACAAAATCATGAAGTGGTTAAAAGATGACCTTAAGGGTATGAAAATCACGAGAAATAAGTCTGAATTTTCTATATCTATTACAGCCAAAACGGCAGCCAAAACAAAGAAAAATGCTATATCTCAGGCTGTAGATACGATACGAAATAGGCTTGACCAGTTTGGACTTGCAGAGCCTACTGTCGCTAGACAGGGAAAGGACAAGGTACTAGTAGAAGTACCTGGTATCAAGAGCAAAGCTGAAGAGAAACGGATCAAAGCTCTTATCGCTCGCCCAGCACATTTGCTCATGATGGCAGTAGATGAAGGCAGAGCAGCAAGAGTATCTACAATGTCATCACAAGAAGCCAAAAAATATGGCGACATAATCTTACCAGATGTCAAAAAACCAGATGAAAAGTATTTGCTCAAACAAATACCTATATTGGACGGTTCTATGCTGACAGATGCCAAATCAGTATTTGACAAAAATAACCAGCCTATCATCACATTTAAGCTCAATGGTGAAGGAGCCAAAATATTTGGTGACTTTTCTGGTAAAGCTTACAAGACAAGAGCCAGAATGGCTGTTGTACTTGACAATAAGGTTTATACTGCACCACATATCAATGAGCGAATAGGTGGAGGAAGCGGGCAGATATCTGGAGATTTCACTATCAACGAAACTAAAGATATCGCTATAGCCTTGCGTTCTGGTGCACTTCTCGCCCCTGTATATCTCGAAGAACAGCGAAGCATAGGACCTAGCTTGGGAGCTGATAGTATCGCTGCAAGTGAATTTGCTCTCATCCTTGGCTTCATATCCGTATTTGTATTTATGATATTGTATTATGGTTATGCTGGAGTCATAGCAGATATTGCGTTGATAGCTAACCTCTTTCTGATCATAGCTATCATGGCACTATTTGGAGCTACTCTGACACTACCTGGTATGGCAGGTATCGTACTGACGGTGGGTATGGCAGTGGATGCCAATGTCATCATCAATGAGCGTATCCGCGAACTTCTACGGGAGGGTAAATCAGTAGGAAAATCGATAGAAAATGGATATGCCAATGCCTTTACTGCGATATGGGATGCCAATGTTACTACGCTCATATCAGCAGTAGTTTTATATGCTTATGGTACGGGTCCAGTTAAGGGCTTTGCTTTGACTATGAGTATCGGTATATTGGCATCAATGCTGACTGCAATCGTAGGCACACATGGAACATATGAAATGATTATGCCAAAGATAAACAAAAACAAACTGAATAGATGGTTCGGTATAAAAGTGGGAGATAAATAATGGAACTTTTTAACTATAAAAAACCCATAAAGCTAATGGCTAAAAGCAAATATTTTGCTATGCTCTCTCTTGTATTGGTCCTCTCTTCTTGGGTCTTACTTTTTACTAAAGGTTTTGACTATGGTATCGATTTTGCTGGTGGTACACTAATACAGGTCAAATATGAGCACAAGGCCCCTATCACCAAGATAAGAGAAGATCTAAAAGCAAATCCTCTTTACAAAAATGCTAATGTTACATTTTTTGGTGGTCCTAACGAAGTAGTAATACGCACAAAAAGTAGCCCCAACTCCGTACAAAAAGATATCGGAGAAGAGGTGAGTAAACTACTTAAAAACAGTGGAAAGCTAGAGATAAGAAGAGTCGATATAGTGGGTGCTAGTATCGGAGCAGAGTTTAGAGAAAAAGGTATAATGGCGATGCTGCTCTCTATCATCAGTATTCTCATCTATGTATCTATGCGTTTTGAATGGCGTTTTGCACTAGCGTCTGTGTTGGCACTAGTGCATGATGTCAGTATTGCCATAGGTGCGATTATCCTTTTTCACATAGAGGTAAACCTAGATATCTTAGCGGCACTTTTGACACTGCTAGGATATTCGCTAAACGATACTATCATCGTCTTTGACCGTATTCGTGAAGGGATAAGAGAGATAAAAAATCCTGACCTAGTATCCATCATAGATGAATCAGTTACTCGTACGCTTTCTCGTACTGTACTTACATCATTGACTACATTCTTTGTTGTCTTGTCCTTATATCTGTTTGGTGGCGAAATCATCAATGGGTTTAGCTTCACTCTTCTAGTTGGCATCATCGTAGGTACATACTCATCTATATTTGTCGCATCACCTATATTGATGTGGCTTAGATTTGATGTCAAAGGGTTCAGAGGAAGAGAAGCCGCTAAACGAAAGAGAGAGAAAGAGAAAGAGAAAGTGCGTGCCATGTATGAGCAAGGAACGATCTGATGAGTTTGAAAATTTCATTTTTTGTCTGGAGAAGTAAATGAGATGGGCTAAAGTTTTTTATGTATTTTTTACACTGATGAGCTTGACTACTAGTGTTGGATTTCTTTATGAAGACTCACTTTTTGCACTATTTTTAGCAGGAAGTATCAATATGGTATCCACCGTACTCAAGATAGGAATAAGAAATATACTTTCAGCCGAGCTGTTGGCAGGATCTCTTGTCGCAGACTTGCACCTAATACCTGCCTTTTTCGCTATGAAGTTTTACCATGATAGTGGATTAGCTATTGGTCTTGTGATAGGTGCTGTTGTGGCAAATGTCTATACACTAATCGTAAGCTTGATCGAGACAACAAAAGAAGAGGAGATATTTTAATTTTGCCTATTTTTAAAAATGAAGATAGAAAAGGGACTGATTGTTCCAAATATGATGGAGCTAAAGCAAAGTTTGGTACCGATGACTTATTGCCAATGTGGGTAGCAGATATGGATTTTGCTGTACCAAAAGCTGTAAAAAAAGCAATAGACGACAGAGCATCCCATCCTATCTATGCTTATACCATCTATAGTGACTCTTTTTATCAAAGTATCGTAGAGTGGTATGATAAAGAATTTGATTGGCAGATCCAAAAAGAGTGGATCGTGGCTGAACATGGGGTAGTAATATCTATCAATATGGCTATAGATGCATTTAGTAAAGAGGGGGATGGGATATTGATACAAACTCCTATTTATCCACCATTTACCTCATCTATAAAGAGGAATAATCGAAAATTAGTAGAAAATAGACTTATCTTTGAAGATGGAAAAACCTTAATTGATTGGGATGATTTTGAAAAAAAGGCTAAGAGTGCCAAGCTATTCTTGCTATGTTCACCACACAATCCAAGCACCCATGCATGGAGCAAGGAGGAGTTACAAAGAATAGTCGAGATATGTCGCAAGGAAAATCTAATAATAGTGTCAGATGAGATACATAGTGACTTTATGCTAGAGGGTAAACATCAGCCTATCGGACAGCTAAAAGATGCAAGAGATATCACGATAACACTACATGCACCATCAAAAACATTCAATATAGCTGGGCTAAACACTTCGTATGTCATTATCCCAAATCCAAAACTACAAGAAGCATACACAATAGCACATCAGCGTGTAGGGCTAGCTGACGGTAACCCATTTGGCATCACTACACTAGAGGCGGCATATCATGAGGGCAAGCCATGGTTAGATGCCCTAAAGAAACAACTTGTAAAAAACAGTAAATACATTCAAGATTTTTTGAGTGAAAACATTCCGCAAATCACAATGATAGAACATAAGGCAACTTTTTTAATCTGGCTAGACTGCAGAGCTCTTGAGATGGATGATGAAGAATTAAAGAATTTCTTTATCTACAAGGCAAAACTTGGTTTAAATAGTGGGATTGACTTTGGAGAGGCTGGTAGTGGGTTTATGCGTTTAAATATTGCTGCAGATAATGCTCATATCGTTGAAGCAATGAATAGACTAGCATCTGCGATAAAAAAGAGATAAAAATGAGCACGAGAGTAATCTGGATTTTTTTACTATTTTTGCAACCGTTGCTAGCCTCTTCGATGACTGATGTTGTCAAAACTATGATATCTAAAAATAAAATTACGCTAAACAAAGTAAGTGTGATAATTAAAGATGCACATACTGGCAGACAATTTGTCAGTATAAATGCAAATACTATGCGTAAACCAGCATCAGTCATGAAAGTATTCACAACATATAGTGCCTTGCTTGAGTTTGGACCAAATTTTAGATGGCCTACAAAGTTTTATTATAAAGGAAAGTATTCTAGAGGAACCATACATGGGGACTTGATAGTAAAAGGATATGGTGATCCAACCTTGTCCAGTAAAGACATCCCTCGCATAGTTCACAAACTAAAGCGGCTTGGTATCAGAGCGATAGATGGAAATATCATTCTAGATCGTAGTTTTTTTCATACTCCAGACAGAGTAAGTTCTGGATTTGACAGAAACAAATTTAGTGAGTACAACGCTATGCCAGATGCCATAATGTTCAACGATCACCTCATCACACTAATAGTAAAATCAGACGGAAGAAGAATAAATGTATATAAATCATCAACTGATAATAGCTATAAACTGATCAATAAAATCATACCGACAAATAAAAAATGTTCTGGCAGCAACGGCTGGCCAAGAGTATTGGTAAATACAGAAGGCACAAGCCCAAGAGTAACTATATCAGGAACGATTTCAAGATCCTGCTCTCCTAGATATATCAAAAAGTTAGTTACCCACTCTTATAAAAGTTTTTACTACGCTCTTGTCAATGAGATGAAAAGAGAAGGAATCAAATATCATGGTACTATGCGTTTAGCAAAGGTATCTCGCGTGGCTAAAGCACTATTTGTTCATCACTCTATGCCACTTATAAAAATCCTTGCAAAAACTAGCAAACATAGTATAAATCTATACGCAAGACACCTTATGTTGCTCTTGGGCGGAAAACTCTACGGGGCACCTAGCTCTAAGAGTAAGGGTGAAAAAGCAGAGATGGAAATACTATCTGCACATGGACTACTTCACAATACCGACATAAAGATAGACAACGGTTGCGGTCTTTCCCGAATATCTAGAATAACTGCCAACACTCTTAGCGATGTACTTCATGATGCCAACAGAAGATATGGTTCCTTGTGGAGAGAAACTCTCTCTGTAACTGGGGTAGACGGGACAACAAGAAGGCGTTTTAAGCACTCTATCGCGAGAGGTCGGGCATGGATGAAAACAGGGACTTTGAATGATGCTAAAAATATCGCAGGGTATGTTCTTTCCAAAAGTACACATAGGCTTTATAACATAGTTGTGCTGTACAATGGAAAAGAGAGATGGAAGGGTAGTTCTTTGCAAAATCAGATTATTAATTGGCTTGCAAGATGATAGATTTTGAAGCATATCCATTTGAAAAGCTCAATAAACTACTGGCTCCTGTAAAAGCAAATTCTAAGTACACTCCTCTAAGTTTGACTATAGGCGAGCCTCAGTTTGCTACACCAAAGTTTATACTAGATGCACTAAATAAACATGCAAACTTACTAAATAAATATCCGAAAACAAGTGGAGAAAAGATACTCAGGGATGGAATCTTAAGCTATCTAAGAAATCGTTTTGCCATAGAGCTTCAAGATAGACAAATCATACCTACCTTTGGTACTAGAGAGGTACTCTTCAATTTTCCACAGTTTTTGTTGTTTGACAAAAAAGATCCTGTGATGGCATTTCCAAACCCATTTTATCAGATATACGAAGGTGCAGCAAAAGCAAGTCGTGCAAAAGTGATATATCTTCCTCTAAAATCTGAGAATGACTTTTTGCCCGTGATAGATGAAGAGCAACTTTCAAAAGTAGATCTAGTGATATTAAATACTCCAAACAACCCAAGCTCTTCTGTGATGAGTATGGATTCTCTCAAAGATTGGGTGAGATTGGCGTTAAAATATGATTTTGTATTGCTAAATGATGAATGTTATATAGATCTATATCTAGACAAACCACTCCCCTCCATATTGGAGGCTAGCATAGCAGTAGGCAATAATGATTTTAAGAATATATTGGCCATAAACTCTATTTCTAAGAGATCGTCTGCACCAGGTCTTCGCTCTGGATTTATCGCTGGAGATGCCGATATATTAAAAGGATACATGACATATCGCACTTATGTTGGATGTGCGTCCCCGCTTCCTTTGCAATATGCGGCAGCAGCAGCTTGGTCTGACCAAAAACATGTAAATATCTTCAGAGAAAAATATATTCGTAATTTTCAAGTTGCCAAAGAAGTGCTTGGGATTATAGCACCAAAAGCCACCTTTTATGTCTGGCTAAAAGTAAAAGATGAAATATCTTTCACTCTAAAGTTGTACGAAAAATATAATCTAAAGGTATTGCCTGGATCCTTCCTTGGCAGAAATACAGAAGGAAAAGGATATGTAAGATTGGCTTTGGTTTATGAAGAAAAGATTACCAGAGATGCCTTGGAGCGAATAGCCATGATGGACAATGAATTTAAAAGCATAGATCACACAAAGGGATAGAAATGGAAAATGAGAAGATAGATATAGAGGCTTTAAAGAACGACAAAGTGTTCATGGACAATCTCAAAAAGCTAGAAGAAGAGATGAAAAGCGAAAACTCAATAGCCAAGGGGTACCAAGTGCTTGATGCCAAGCTAGCAATGGAGAGTGAGGAAGAAGGAATCAATGATATCTTTGCTTTTATTGTAAACAATTCATTTGACAAACTTTCAGAATATTTGACAGAACACAAAAAATTTGACATGAGCAATCCTGAGGATTTCGCAACTGCTAGAGCCATATATGAACATGGCATACAACGATATAGTGAAAATGATAAAAAAGGTGCCAAAGAGATATTTTTGGTATTGTACTATATGATAGTTATTGAAAATCTCAGAGATGCCATGATGGTGCATGCCTGCTCTGTGATGAGTGGAAACAGTTTTGATAAATTTATGGATGAAACAGTAGATATCACCAAAATCGACCCAACAGATCCTATGTCATACTTCATCACTGAGTTTGCACAACCAACACATATGCTCTTAGCAATGTTTGCCAATTATGTAAACGAGGGAAAGAAAGAACTCGAAGTTTTAGACAAAAAGAAATAGAATATAAAAGAAGGGATAAATGAAAATACACTTTATAGGAATTGGCGGTATCGGTCTCTCTGCATTGGCTAAATTTTTGGCAAATGATGGGCATAGTATATCTGGTAGCGATATTCACCAAACAGAGATTACCAACGACCTGGCCACCAATTTTCATGCCAAAGTTACCATTCCTCATCACCCTGATGCCATAGAGGGTGCTGATATCGTCATTTATTCAGCAGTAGTTAGACCCACAAATGCAGAATACAAGAGAGCTAAAGAGCTTGGGATAAAACTATTGTCTCGTAAAGAAGCGCTCAAATTTATCTTGAAAGATAAAGAGATTTATGCTGTTGCAGGTGCACATGGCAAGAGCACCACTTCTGCCATGTTGGCTTCTGTTGTCCCAGAATCAAATGCACTTATTGGTGCTATCAGCAAAGAGTTTGGATCAAATGTTCGTCAATATGACAATGACCGCGTAATATTTGAAGCGGATGAAAGCGATGAGAGTTTTCTCAACTCCAACCCAAGTTTGGCAATAGTTACCAATGTAGAGCCAGAGCATATGGAATATTATGATTATAATGAGGAGCGATTTTTTGCTGCTTATCATAATTTTCTCTCACTTGCTAAAACCAGAGTTATCAATGCAGAAGATTCATTTCTATCATCTTTGGATATGGAGTCTATCAAGTTATATCCATCTAAAGATATCACAAATATTGAGTATCTTTTGGTCAATTCAGAACCACATACAAGATTTGAATTATTGCAATATGGTGTTTTTGATGTATTTGGTTTCGGATATCATATAGCGTTAGACGCTTCACTGGCTATTTTGGCTGCGCTAGAACTTGGGGAGGATATAGAAGATATCAGGACAAACCTCCTTCACTACAAAGGCATAAAGAAGCGTTTTGACATCATCCAAAATCAAGAGCACAGCATCGTAATCGATGATTATGGACACCATCCCACTGAGATAAAAGCGACAATGCAAGCTCTCAAAATCTATGCTTCACTGCGTGATTGTAAAAAAATACAAGTGATATGGCAACCACATAAATATAGCCGTACAATTGACAACTTAGAAGGGTTTGTCGATTGTTTCGAAGGGGCTGACGAATTGGTTATCTTACCTATCTGGTCAGCTGGAGAGATAGAAGTAGATATTGATCTCAAAGGTGCGTTCAACCGATATAAACTCCTGATGGCAGACAGAGTTACAAGAGAAGATAGCGTTATAAAAGTCATTCGAGACAATCATATAATCAGAGAATACAGCAAGGATCTCATCGTAGCCTTTGGTGCAGGAGATATCACTTATCAGATACGCGGAGAAATATAGCTTTGAGACAAAAGGGTGATATGGAAAAAAGAGAGATGAAGGTTCTTTTGTGAAACCCGCAAGCTTGAAATCCATAAGTTCAAAACTTGACCTTGATGAATATATACATAGATTTGAAACCTTTTTTGCACGCCATAAATCTATAGTCTTAGAAGGAGACATCAATCAACATTATAGATACATCAAGGCTCTTTCCGGTATAGAATTTCCAACACCAAAATCTACACCTTCGCTTGAATATACACTTGCGAAACTGCACAAACAAGCAATCCTTTCA
>FXBE01000154.1_pt1 | contig 11952 bp, 11 predicted proteins | sample 5335311 | NCBI WGS metagenome assembly FXBE01 (sample SAMEA103928390, study PRJEB20085) | sediment metagenome | biome: marine biome; feature: hydrothermal vent; material: sediment | place: Atlantic Ocean | collected 2013-08-06T02:46:56 | depth 0.05 m | reverse complement strand
GATAATTAACGGTCTGTCCCCTTAGTTCAGTAATATCATGAACCGTTCGCTCTTCATGGGTCCCCGCTTTTTCTACAAAACAACACTGTAATACAATGTCGTGTTTTTCAACGAGTTCAATAATATCGTCTAAAAGCGGCTTTACCTTCAATAGAACCAAGGTATCAAAATCAACCATCAGCTTTTCGATCCACTGAACTCCGTAGCCAGCGGGTACAACAGCCATGGTATCGTCAACTTCGACCAACACCTCTCCTGAAATTGCAGCGGCCGCATTAAAAGAACTCACACCGGCAATAGTCTCCGACTCAATCTTTGGTTCGAGTTCCAATACCGTGCGCAATAGGTGACCAAACGTCGAGTATGTGGAAGCATCACCTTCTACTAAAAAGACTACATCGGTACCCTGTAATAACTGCTTAAGCACGGCCTTGGCCGCCAAGTCCCAATATTTCGATAGTTTTTGAGGATCATGGGTCATTGGGAATATAAGTGGCGTACTCGCTTCGGGTAGTTCAAAACCCGTATTCAGAACAATTTGTAGTGCGAAGCTGTCAGCGCCTTCTCTACGCACAGGATAGGTCCAGTGCGCTTTAGTTTTTAACGCTTTATAGGCTTTCATAGTTATCAGATCGGGATCACCTGGCCCTAACGATACTCCGATCAAACGCCCGAACTGTGTAACAGGACTATTCACTTATTGGTTCCTTTGTGCGCGCGACAGTCACGATAAATACGGGGTTTTCCGCCTGTAACCGTTGCATTGAAAGAATGGATTTACTTCGTGAAACTTGCATTTGAATAAAATCCCATTCGATATTTTCTTGTTGCTTTAACACTTCAATCGCCGTGCTTAAATTTTCGATCGTCACGAAGTTCATCACCAGGATGCCATCGTTCTTTAATCGACTTAAGCAGAGCGTAATCAAATCCGCTAGATTACCGCCGGAGCCGCCGATGAAGATGGCATCAGGACTGCCCCATTTATCCAGTCCATCAGGCGCTTTGCCCAACTCAATGTTGTAGTTACTCAAGGTTGACTTAGTCAGGTTTTGTTTAACAATCTCAAAATCTGCTACATTTTTCTCAATCGCCAACACATGCCCCTGCAGGCATAACTGCGCGGCTTCTAAACCCACAGACCCTGACCCTGCCCCGATATCCCAAACGACACTGTCTTGTTTTAACTGCATTTTCGCTAATGAAACAGCGCGGACTTCCTGTTTTGTAATAAGTCCTTTGTCGGGCTTTCTTTGAAAATATGCGGTATCTGGATGGCCAAAGAGCACCGGACGATATTTATTTTTCAGTCTGATCCGCCTGAGCAACACTAAATTGGGTTCAGGATATTGGTTACCCATAACATCAGAAATGGCTAACCAATCGGTCAATGACTCAGACTCTCTAGTCAGGTGCGAAGCAATCAGCAGTTCGAACTCATCTTTCATGCCTTCAATTTTCAGCATACTCGCGATTCGTGATGCTGAGTTTTCAGGGCTGGTATAGCAAGCAATAAGATCTTGATTTTGGCAATCGACTAACAAAGAAAACATTCCGTGAGCGGCACGGTTGAGTGATGTTTCCTCCGTCCACTCGCCCATATCTTTTGTGTGAACAGAACTAATCTTCACAGACTGCCAAGGAATTCCTAAACGAGAAAACGCGACTTGAAACATGCCGACATTAGGAATGATATGTAGCTTATCCGCACCCAGTTTTTTATTTAGAAAGGAACCAATACCATGGCAAAGCGGGTCACCTGTCGCTACCACAACAACCTGTTTGCTCTCCAATAATTCAGCATCAATCCACTCGGGGACTTTCATTAATTGGCCGCTAAAATCTATATTTTCAGCAGTCGTTTTCAAAAGGCTTTGAACACTCTCTAAAAAACGTGGCGTACCAATAACGACGTCTGCGAGTTTCAAACTTTCCAGGGCATGCTGGTTTAAGCTCTGGACTCCATCCTCAAGCATTCCAATAATGGTACATTTATTATTTGTGTCGGGCGAAGTTCTAGGCATTGGTTTGACTGCGAGCCTCGGTAATTTTATTTCCCTCAAAATCACAAATTAAGATTCGCAAACTAAACTTCTGGGGATAGCGTTTCGTCAGCGTCGTTATGACTCGCTGCGCAAGCGCATCATAAAATTTCATTTCTATCCCAAGCTTGACCATATGCTCACTCGCAAACCGGGCTGTCTCTGCTTGTTTAATCTCCGTAATGATTCCATCAGGGGCACCTGCTTCTTCCGCCAAGCTCGCCACCAATTCCATATTGACGGGATTTCGACCCGCATGGGTCATGGTTTCGCCTTGAGCGATCTTGGTCAGTTTTCCGACCATGCCACCGATCACTACATTTTCAATTTTCTGTGCTACGACCGTATCTAGAGCATTCGATAGAAAATCCCCCATTTGTACAAAACATCCTTGCGGGAGATCAGGCAGTTCTCGCATGCTGAATTTTTCAGTGCGGCCACCCGTGGTTAAGACCACCGTATCGTGTCCCTGGCTAGCGGTGACTTCCACACCTTGCACAACGCTCGCACGAAAAGCTGCAGTTGACCATGGGTGCACGATACCCGTTGTACCTAGTATGGAAATACCGTTTAAAATTCCGAGGCGAGCGTTCAATGTTTTCTTCGCCAGCCTCTCGCCATCGGGGACAGAAATAGTAACTTCTAACCCGCCTTGCGTTAATAGGTCACCTGCAGCAATGCGTACATTCTCTTCAATATACTCTCGGGGCCTTGGGTTTATGGCAGGGCCACCGACGTCTAAGCCTAAGCCTTTCTGAGTCACCGTTCCCACGCCCGTACCGCCTTTTAAACGTACTTCACTAATGCACTCGGGTAACAATTTAACGTCTGCGGTAATCTTTGCTTTGTGTGTTACATCAGGATCATCACCCGCATCTTTAATGACTTCTGCAAAGGCATGGGCATGTTCTAATCGGGAGTCGGTAATCGTAAATTGCACGATATTATTTCCAGGTAACATACAATCCGTCATCTTTGGGATTTTCCCAGTAAGCAAGCCCAAAGTTGCTGCGCGTGCGGCTGCAGCCGCGTTTGCACCGGTTGAAAAGCCTTTTCGGTTGCCCCTTTTTTTTCGTTTTTTACGGGCAACGGGTTTCTTTTCAGTCAAAGGGCCGGAAAGCTGCATGGCAACTTTACTTTGTGCTTGCTTCGGCAAGCGCTAGTAACGCGTGAATGGCAGAAACCACCAAGGTCGTTCCCCCTTTTCGACCGCGGGTAATTATCCAGGGTATATCATTGAGTGACGCCAATTCATCTTTGGATTCTTCTGCGGACACAAAACCTACGGGCATACCGATGATAATGGCCGGCTTTAAACCTTCATCAATAATTAGGCGCTTGACCTCAAGCAAAGCGGTAGGGGCATTACCTATGCCAATAATACCGTTCTCCAAAAGACCCTTGCCATGTGCTTTGCGTATCGCTTGAACAGCTCTTGTGGTATTTTCAGCCTTTGCTTTTTGGATGACATCCTCATCTGAAATAAACTGATGAGTCGTGACACCAAAGTGCTGCAAACGAGGCTTGGATAAACCCACACAAATCATTTCTACATCGGCAGTAATCGGCCGGCCTTTATTTAAGGCCTCGATTCCCGCTTCGATGGCATCGGGATGAAATTCAGCCAAGCCATTAAACGTAAAATCAGCAGTCGCATGAATCATGCGGCGCACAACCTGCCACTGTGAATATGTATAGCGATGCTCACCCGCTTCGTTATCGACAATATCAAACGAGCTGTGTTCAATTTTACGCCCAGCCTCGGTAAGCTGTTCCGTAACCGTATTGGTATGACTCATATCGTTATGTTCTCAGCGTTAAATCTATTGGCAGTAGTCGCACCCCAGCGCTCATAGTGTATTAACTCATCGAGCTTTTCTCTTGATAACCATCCCATCTCTTCCAACTCTGGTTTTTTATGGAATTGTGTGACATGACCAAGACACAAATAGGCAATGGGAACGATATGCTCTGGAATCCCAAGGATTGCCTGTAATGCATCGTTGGTGATAATGCTCACCCAACCCATTCCTAAATTTTCTGCGCGCGCCGCTAACCACATATTTTGTATCGCACAGACCGCACTGAATAAATCCATTTCTGGAAGTGAGGTTCGACCCAAGACAACAGGACCATTTCGAGTCCTGTCACAGGTAACGCATATGCCAACAGGCGCCTCCATAATACCTTCCAACTTTAGCGACTTATACTTCTCACCTTTTTGCCCATCAAACATTTTTTCAGCTTTAGCATTAGCGTGTTTAAATTCGGCTTTTATTTCTTTCTTTATCTTGTTATCCCGTATAACAATAAAATCCCAAGGCTGCATAAAACCCACGCTAGGTGCATGATGCGCCGCCGTTAGTATTCGCATAAGCATTTCATCGGATACGCGGTCTGGCTTAAATTCTTTTCGCACATCCCTGCGGGAAAAGATGGTTTTGTATACCGCTTCTCTTTCCTCGTCAGTAATGCGCATATTGTTCATAATGACGTTAGTGGTGATGGTGATGATGTCCATTTGGATCAATATCCATGAACTCACTATCGTCTCGGCCACTCAATACGCTGCCGACGCGATCATCAAGTACATCTTTGATTTCGGACTCAAACCCCATATAACTGGAATGAGCAAAAACGATCCTGGGATACTGCTGCTCCAACCGTTTTATCTGATTATCAATACGCTCTATTAATGTACCATTAAATAGATAAAGGGGCAGGATGATAACTTGCTTCACACCCAATGCAACTTGTCGTTGGACGGCCGTCTCTAACCGTGGCGTCGTGACCCCGGTAAATGCAATATCGACGAGCTCATGTTCACTTTCTTCAAATAGCCAACGTGCAATTTTGCTGATTTCTCCATTGGCTTTTCTATCTGAAGAACCACGACCTAGGACAATCACGCCCGTATTTTCAGGCGCCGGGAAATCCAAGCTGGCAAAACAGGTTGTTAGATTGCGTTGCAGGATCTTGAAAATCGGCTCGCCTGCCGTAATAGGCGGTGTATATACAAACTGTGTTTTTGGATGTTTTTCTTTAGCATGCTCAATATGGTGTGGAATTTCTGCACGTACATGGCCTGCTGCATTTAACACTAAGGGTACAACAATCACCCGCTTACCGTTGGTAGCCGCATTGAGTAAACCTTGCTCTAACTCCACATCGGCAAACTCGATAAAACACAGCTCTATATGCCAATCGGCATGCCGCTCTCGCCATTCATTCGCAAAGCGCTCTATTTCCGGGTTTCCTTTCGGGTGTCTTGAGCCATGCCCGATAAGCAGAATACAGTTATCTTTCATTGTTGTTTATCTTCATTCGATGCCTTGATGCCTTTTCTAAATCGATGTGTGAATTCTTGATCATAGAGCTTGGATTTTTTCAAAGTATCCCAATGACGTGCACCCAGCGTTGGGCTCACAATAATCATCGCCTGTGATGCAATTTTTTCGGCCTGACATAATTTTTTAATGGTCGATAACGTACCACGCACAATTTTCTCTTCATCCCCCCAACTGGCTTTTTGCACCACAACTACCGGCGCATCTTTTGACCAGCCCGTCTCGATAAGATCGGCCGTTACTTTATGCAATAACGTAATGGAGAGAAATAAACACAATGTCGAATGATGGGATGCCAGCTCTTTGAGAGACTCACCCCCTGGCATCGGTGTACGTCCCTCGACACGGGTTAAAATAACAGTTTGCGTAACCTCTGGCAGGGTTAAACTTTCTACAGACGCGGCGGCTGAAGCCATTGCCGAAGAGATACCGGGAATAACTTCACTTTCGATCCCTTCCTTATCTAGCGGTTGGATCATCTCGATTAATGCACCATAAAGTGAGGGATCACCTGTTTGTAAACGAATAACAATCTTGCCGTCTAGCGCGCGCTCAATTAACCAATCCGTAATTTCTTTAAGCGCCATGCCTTTTGAATCTTGAATGCCGCAATCATCCTTACACCATTGTGTCAGCGCCAATGGCACTAGAGAACCGGCATAAAGTATCGCATCAGCTTTTGCAATCAAGTCTCGTGCTTTCACTGTAATTAAATCAGGATCACCCGGACCCGCACCGACAAACCATACTTTACGGCTCATGGATTTATTCTCTTAAATAAACCCGCTGCCACATCGGGCGCTGATTCAAAATACCAATGAATATACGAACCACATAAATTGTTCAAAATCATCCCCTCATCACCTCGTGAAAGAGTATAAGCTTTAGGCAGATCATCCAAATCAACGCGTTTAGAGTGATGATATTCGTGGCCTTTGAGACCACTCTTGTCTTCGCGGTAGCCTAGGGAAGCAAGACGATCCTGCATTTTACTGTCGATCGGAAGTATCCCTGCCATTTTCCAGCTTTGTCCTTGATGGTCCGTCAGCGAATTTCCCAACATCATCATGCCGCCACATTCTGCTAAACAAGGCGTACCCTCTTTGATACAGGATGCCAAGGACGCCCATGTAGATGATGTACTCAGCGCTTCGACGTGTAATTCCGGATAACCTCCGGGCAACCAAATAGCGTCGATATTCTCCGGGACCGAATCTCCCGCTACAGGAGAGAAGAAACTAAGTTCAGCGCCTTGTGCTTGCAACCAATCCAGGTTCTTTTGATAAATAAAGCAGCATGAGGAGTCTCGCGCAATGGCAATCGTTTTTCCTTTTAGGCCTTGTGTAGCAGGCAACTGTTTTTCAGGAATATTATTAAGCGGTCGCGCCTTGGTTTTCAGTAACGCCATATCAGCATTAAATACTTCGCTAAAATCCGGCACAAGATGCTCATCTGGCATTTGCAGACCAAGATGTCGCTCCGGCATCGCAGGCGCATCTTTTTTCATCCATCCAATCAAAGGAGGGAGGTTGTATTCAAGTAAGAACTCGCGAATAATCTTCGCATGGTTATCACTGCCTAAACGATTCGCAATAATCCCGCTGATCACAAACCCCATATTTTCGGCTTCGGCAACAAACCCCTTAACAAGCGGAACGATGGAGCCGCTCATGCCCTTTGCGTTCACCACCAACCACACCGGAATACCCAGCTCTTTGGCTAAATGCGCACCCGAGCCTTTACCGCCGACGCCTCCACGCCCATCAAATAAACCCATCACCCCTTCAATAATACCGAATTCTGAGTCTTGATTATTGGCGATAATCTGCAGGCTTTGCTCGATCCCGATCATATGGGTATCAAGGTTATAGCTAGACTTTTTAGTAACGGCTTTATGCCACATAGGGTCAAGAAAATCGGGCCCCGCCTTAAAGGTTCTAACTGATTTCCCTTGTTGCTTTAGGTTCTGCAATACCGCAAGCGTAACCGAAGTTTTTCCGCAGCCAGACTGAGTACCCGCAATAAGCGCTAGATTCATCGGTTAGGACAGGAACAAATGTGGGTGAGTTCTAGACACTTAACTTATACAGAGATAAGCCATTTACTCGTTGCATACTAATCACTCCTGAATGCGGTGCTTTAAACCGTCATTATCAATAAATAAGGAGGAGTAGAACAAGGAACAAACAGAACATGCACCATAGGTATGCGCATGAAAAATAGGACCTTTTACTACACCCACCGTATAGTTGGTTAATATACTTCGCACGGTCACGGCTGCGGATTTCTAGCGGCTGATTTTTACCGATAGCCGCGTTGCTGGAACCGTTGCGTAGCCCGCTATGCGCCGGTTTCAGCCCTTGCTATCGATAAAAATTAGCTCGCTATAATTTCCGCATCCGTGAACGTGCAAAGTATAGTGATTAGGCCGGTATCCGGGCTCATGAGCTAGTGTAATGCAGAATAATCGCCTTCCCATGAAACCTTTCACAGTGGCTATCGATTATCTTTGGCTCACTTACCGTTGCGGGGGCAGCGCTGGAGTTGCATTTTGAGGGAGATATGCGCACCAGCTTCCCGTTTAACCTTTATCTAAGGCACCTAAACAACGCATGAATTATAGGTGTTTACGATTTTATTGTCTATATCCTATACAAAAGTACAGCAAGGTACTCCCCCCACCGAATGAAACAAATTCTAAAAGTACAACTCACCGGTAAGGTCCTGGCATTCAAGCCGAAGCTTGGATGCCAGAACGCTAACATCGTTGATTAAACAACAGATTTATATTAATTACGGTCTTTTATACAGCCGGCACTAAGCCAGTATTTAACTTCGATTGAGCAAGTTAATGGGAGCGCTCGCTGCAGCATTTTCCAACGTAGCCGCCCAGTATCCCTTCCATGGGTTTAGTCTGGTTTTTCCACTGTCTACAGTAGTGACTATTCATCTGTTAACCAGCCTGTAAGATCCCCCGTCTCAGCGCCAGGGTTCGTCAGCGGGATGCTAACAGCATCACCTTGAACTTGATTGGTACCTAGCGATTCAGCGCTTCTCGATGGCAGTAAACTATTATTGCCCCTCCTCGGCAACTGAGAATACCTGCTCCCCTCCCCAAACGACCGGAACTAAAAAAGCCATCAAGGCTAAAACTAGAAACGCAGAACCTGTTCGACTCCGCAATCGAAAAAAAGAACTTGTGGGTTATCCAGAAAAACCAGCCATAACATGTTCGAACTTCTTGTTCATATCGTTCTCCGTATTAATGTATATCCCTGAATTTACGGATTATATTAAGTTAGCACATCCACCACCCAACGATACTTACTTTGGACGATAGAACCACGCACTTAGACAAGCTCTTGTGAGAAACAATAAAAAATCCTTTAACGCTACCTTGACTAGGCCGTGCAACCCTACCGTTTAACCTACTCTTCTTACCAATAAGATATCCCCTCAATGTTTTTATGACTTTCTTCATGGTTTTGCTTGACGTGATCACTAAAATGCTTCTACTCACCCAGGGAAGCCAACATGGATGCAAGCACCCGCAAACCAGAAAAAACGCGAAAACGCATGATTCTCGATCAGCTTAGAGCGGCTCGGTCGATACAGCTTCAGTGGCGTACCCACACTCAAGCGTTAACACAAGGCGCGTCTCGACAACAAGCAGGGATACAGGCTCGTTCTCGATTCAATTGCTGGTACTGGAGCGCCTCCAAACACTTGGCCTCATTAGAATCTTTTGAAGCGCTTACTGAAACGCACAAATCAATGCTGCAAATTGATCATCACATCAATAGTCTTATTCTCAGTGATCCAGTACCACCCAACTTCATGAAGTGGTTCCGCAGCCCTAAATCCTATAAAAATAATCAAACCACCAGAGCGAAGGACTTGTTACCTAAACTTCTAGCAAACTCAAATCAATTGCTCGCAAATATCGAGGCACTAGAAAAAGAGGTTAAGGATTTGAGCGAGAAAGAGCTTATGACCCTTCCACGCATCCCCGTTGTGATGAAATCGAGTAAATTTCGATTAATTCAAAACGTGAATACCTGTGTTTATTAATAATCCGCCTCTTTCTTTTTGGGGAGAATAAAGCAGTACACTATAATTCGACAATTTAGCCTGACCGCTGTACTAGATTCTTAGTTCGCTCCGCCCATCATTACCCACTGTTCGCTATACTTAGCTTTTTATCAGCTAATGGCTTTCGAATGACCGATTTACAAAACCGTTTCCTTACGCTCGCGCTCGGGCATGAAGTACTTCGCTTTGGCGAATTCACCCTAAAATCGGGGAGATCCAGCCCTTACTTTTTTAATGCCGGCCTATTTAATACAGGTTCTGCTCTCGCGTCTCTCGGACGGTGCTATGCTGAAGCGATTGTAAATTCGGGGGTAGAATTTGATCTACTCTTCGGCCCTGCCTATAAGGGTATTCCGCTGGCAAGCGTGACGGCAGCGGCTCTGTACGAACACCACAATATAGATACCCCATACGCATTTAATCGCAAAGAAATAAAAGCTCACGGTGAGGGCGGACAAATTGTCGGCGCTGCGCTCAAGGGTCGCATTTTGGTGATAGACGACGTAATTACGGCAGGGACTGCCATCAGAGAAGCTGCCGATATTATTTCGGCCAATGGTTCAAAAATGGCCGGCATCATTATCGCGCTAGACCGACAAGAGCGAGGACAATCAAAGCACTCGGCGGCGCAAGAAGTGGAAGATGAATTTTCCGTACCTGTTATCAGTATCGCCTCGGTGGCTGATTTAATGGCCTTACTCAGCAAGCAAGGAAAACAAGAAATCCTCAAAACCATGGAGGATTATCAAACCCAATTTGGCATCACGCAATAATGGCTTCATCGCTGCAGAAAATTGCCGGGATTATCACGTGGTGAGAAACGGTTGGCACTACCCAATAAAAAATCATATTTTCAACACTTAGCTTCGTTATTCAAACATCTAATGTGATCGGATTCTTTGTCTTTATAGTGTCGTCTATGAGCTAATACGCAGATGATCCGCCTGCATTTATTTCGCCTCTTAATCATCGCCACATTGCTGGTGACTGCACCCATTGTGGGCTACGGCGGCATCTATAGCTGGGAGGATAAGCGCGGGCTGCAACACTACGGCGACCAGATACCTCCAAAACAAATTAAAAAGGCCCACCGGCTACTCGACCAGCAAGGACGCACCCTCAAAAAAGTAAGGGGTCAAAAGACTCGTGAACAGGTGCTAGAGGATCGCCGTCTGGCTGCCATCAGCGCCGAGACTGAAATGGCTCGCCAACGCAAGCTCACGCAAGACCGTACCTTACTCAGCACATTTAGCAATGTAGAGCAAATTGATACACTCATGAATGATCGTGTATCCCAGATCGACTCATTAATTGTTCGCGCGCAGTCAAAGATGGAAAAAATTGAGGCTCAACTGACCAAAGCGAAACGCCTCATTAAACTGCAAGCCTCACGCGATCGCCCGCCCTCAAAACAACTTAAGCTAAATGTAATCGAATACAAAAAGCAGCTGGCCCGCTACGAGCGGCAGATAGAAAGGAAAATGCAAAAGCGCGAAGACGTCCTTAGTAAGTTTCAGCAAGATAGGCTGCGCTTTATTGAATTGAAGACCCAGATCGCAGAGCTCAAAAGAGCGGAAGCCTTGCTTGATTATTAATTGCGACGGACGACCTTTTTCCTAGCTCCTACTTCTTCCTCAAGCACCTAATAAGGTTCCCACACCTTTGTCCGTCAACAACTCTAACAATACAGCATGCTGTACGCGACCATCGATAATATGCGCGGTCTTCACGCCTGACTGAATCGCATCCAGCGCACAATTGAGCTTAGGCAGCATCCCGCCTTGAATAGTGCCATCAGAAACCAGCTTGCCCACATCATTGGCTGACAAACCGGTGAGTAGCTCACCGTCTGACGTCAGCACTCCCTTTGTATTAGTCAACAAAATCAGTTTCTCCGCGCCCAATACCACCGCCATTTTTCCGGCCACAAGATCGGCATTGATATTATAAGGCGTGCCTTCCTTGCTGACACCGATAGGCGCAATAACCGGGATAAAATCGCCCGCATCAAGCGTTTCAACAACCGTTGGATCAATCGCATCAACCTCACCAACATGCCCAAGATCAATCGGCTCGGAAGACTCACTTTTAAGCTCCAAGCGCCTCGCACGGATCAGACCACCATCCTTGCCGGTCAATCCAACCGCTCTGCCTCCATGCTGATTAATCGAACTAACAATCTGTTTGTTTACCAAACCGCCCAATACCATCTGCACAACTTCCATTGTCTCAGCGTCGGTCACGCGCATGCCTTGGATAAACTGGGATTCCTTGCCTAATTGTTTCAGCATTTCACCAATCTGTGGCCCACCACCGTGCACAACCACAGGATTCATCCCCACATGCTTGAGCAAAACGATATCGCGCGCAAAACTACTCTGCAACGCTTCATCCGTCATCGCGTTACCGCCATACTTGATAACGATGGTCTTACCTGAGTAACGCTGAATATAAGGCAGCGCCTCGATGAG
>FXBE01000153.1_pt1 | contig 11957 bp, 13 predicted proteins | sample 5335311 | NCBI WGS metagenome assembly FXBE01 (sample SAMEA103928390, study PRJEB20085) | sediment metagenome | biome: marine biome; feature: hydrothermal vent; material: sediment | place: Atlantic Ocean | collected 2013-08-06T02:46:56 | depth 0.05 m | reverse complement strand
ACAAACAGAGATGAAAACTGTAGATGAGATGCTTGAATATGTATCTACAAAGTGTAGTGTAGGCGTAAAACAGAACTCCAAAGGAAATAGAGAAGTATGGATAGGAGATAAACTACATATCTCTGTGGTTGATGGAGATATTCCACCCCCTTTTAAAAGGGTTCTCCATCGTGATAGTCCCATCTGGTAATTGGAAGTAGAGTACTCCATTTTTGCTGTAGACATTGGGTATGCCATTTTTTAGGTTATTTGCAAGTGGCTCTAAATTATATATATTCATTCATAAATCAAATATATTATGGATTTAAGTTTTCATCCAATTTACGGGTACTTTTTTTAATTTTCTCTTTCACAGTATTTTTGATACGCACAAAATACGGTTTGAGTCCCGGAAATACGAATTTATACAGTATCACTAAAAGAATAAAGCCTGCTAAAACGCTTAACAGAAATCTCTTCTGTGCTTCCCTTTTTGCATCCAGAGCGATCTGCGGATCTGCAATAATTTCAAAATGCATCTCAGGCAGGGTCTCGGTCACCGCTTTTTTTGTCTTGCTGTTCCACCAAAACAGTTTCTGTGCAGGCAGGGTCACATTGCCCTCTGCATTGGCGACAAAGGTGAAACGATCGGTTCTTGAGACATCAAAGGCACCCTTAAGTCCGCTTTTTAAGACCGGTTCTTTTTCATAAACACGCAGATGGGCATTGGACTCGTAATGCACAGGTTTGAGTAAAATGTCCGGTACATTGTGTGCTTTTTGTGTCACTTCCAGTGTTACGGCGTCCCCTACGATCAGCTTCGTTTTTTCAGGCTTCACTTTGCGCTCTACACCATAGTTGTCAGTGACCAGTACAAAAACATTCTCTTTAAACCCTTCAGGGGCTTTGACAGAAAAGTGTAAGGGTTTACTTTTAAGGTCAAAGGCTTTTTTGGGCTGTCCGTATCCCATAGAAGCAGAAAAGGAGATAGGAACAGGAGCGATCTTTATCTCTCCTGCCTTCAAGGCATAGACTTCATACTCATAAAGCACCACTTGCCAGTCTGTACCGTTAACATCTACCGTACGAAGATAGGAAGCAGAATTGGGTGCCTGTACAATGTAATCAGACGAGGAAGGAAAGTCAATGCGTGCGTCCGTAATGCTAAAAGCATCCGTCATCAGTTCAACTGCAACGGTTACTTTTTGGGAAGTATAGATCCCGGTATCTCCTTTGACAGAAACTTTCACCTTTGCGTCTACCGCGAAAAGTGAAAGTGTAAGCAGGCAGCTCAGTAAGAAAATATGCAGACTATTTTTCATCTTTCACTCCTCTGGGTTTTGATCCCATTTCCACCTGATAACGAAATTTATTTTTTAAAAAGTCTTTCGGACCGGTTTGCAGTCTGTCCAGCCAGTTTGCATTGCCCGAGGCAGACTCTTCTGTAGAAGAACTGTCATCATCCACCCCTTTGCCCTTTTTATTATCAAAGACTATCTCATCCGCACCCAGTTCTCCCACACCCTGCTCTCCGTCATTTTCAGGCTCTTTGAGGATCTTTCGGGCTTTTGCCAGCACAAGATTTTGTTTGGCTTCTTTAAAATTTGGATCTATTTTAAGAGCCACTTCATAAGCGCTAATGGCTCCATCATATTTTCCGAGCATCACTTCTGCATTGCCAAGGTTGTATTTTCCCTCTTTGGTACTGATGTTTTGGTATATGGCCTTCGCATTTTCAAATTCACCCGCTTTAAAATAGGAAGCTCCTTTGAAGCGCTGATCTTCAAAAGTTTTTGCTGCTTTTTCATACTCTTTTTGTTCAAAATAGCGGTACCCTGCCTGGTCTGCCGTCATAAAGAGTCTGTTCATCGGTCCCTCATAAACAAAAAGCAGCCAAACAAGTGACAGGATCAGTGCTGCAAAAAACGGCCAGAGGCTTATATGCTTTTTCAAGTACGCTCTCATGCTCGCCTCCACAGCTCTGCAATGAACCCCTGCCTTGCCCAGAACAGCAGAAGCAGAAAGATAAAAGGAATGAGGTAATACCCGCCATCTTCATAACGTGCATCATCTCCCTCCTGTCTGTTCTTAAAATGCCTGGAGATCAGGGAAGCGACCTCTTTGACATCGGAACCGTCATTGGCATACGCCACGGTTTTTCCGTCTACAAGAGAAGCCGCACTTTTAAAGTCGGAGGCAGAGACCAGTGCAGAAGAGGCTATTTGCCAAAAGATCACCTGTGTATTGGTGTCAAAACCTTTTTTTATCGCCAGTTTTACAGCAGAAGGTGAGACAGCATCACAGAACACCACAATGCTTCCACCGCTCCCTTTGAGTTGAGACTGCGCCAAAAGCAGTGCATCGGGCAAGGCATCTCCCTCTCTGGGCATAATGCTTGGGTCAAGCGCCTGCGCAAAGGTTTTGATGATCTCTGCATCTTTGGTAAGCGGCAAGGCAAGATGGGCTGAACCGCTGTATGCCAAAAGTGTACTCTGCATGTCCTTTCGTTGGGCAAGCAAGTCTTCTATTTTGATGACTGCTCTGCTTAAACGTGTCGGAGTAATGTCCGAAGTCAACATAGACTTTTTCACCGACATCACCAATGCGATCTGCGTATCATCCTTGGCAAAAGGAGAAGCTTTTAGTTTCCAGCTCGGCCCGCTGACCGCCAGTATAGTCAGGGTCAGTACCCCTGCCAAATGCCAGGGTGCAGCGACCTTTGAATGTTTTTCTTTAGGTGAAAGCAGTAAATGCTTGAGCAGTTTTGGGTCGATGACCTTTTGCCACTTGTTTTCATCATTCTGCTGTTTAAGCAACCACCAGACCAAAAGCCAGGCAACAGGAAGCAGCAAAAGATACTCCGGTCTTAAAAAATGAAAAGCACTCATGACTGCTCCCCTTTGCTCCGTAGATAAAGCCAGAGTCCGTACCCCAGGAGCAAAAAGAGCATCAACATCAGCGGGTATCTAAAGAGTTCAAACACAGGCCGATGTGTCAATACTTTCACCTCTTTGGGTTTGAGTTTGTCTATTTCACCATAAATTTTGGAAAGTTCTTCAGCATTCCAGGCATAATAAAATTTTCCACCTGTTGTCTTTGCGATCTCTTTAAGCGTTTCTGTATCGATGGGGTGTTCCCCCGCATTTTTAGGGTCACCCATGGCAATGGTAAAGATGCTTACCCCATGTTTTTTCGCCAATTTAGCAGCAGTAAGCGGCGGTACTTTTGAACCCGTATCATCCCCGTCAGACATGACAATGAGCATACGGTCTGTGACATTGGAATCCTGAAACATTTTGACCGAGAGACCTATGGAGTCTCCCAAAGCGGTCTGGGGGCCTGCCATCCCCACACGCAGTTCGGAAAGCAGATGATCAAGGGCGTTCAGGTCCTGTGTGAAAGGTGCCTGTACAAAGGCTTGTGAACCAAAAAGTACCAGACCGATCTTCTCTCCTTCCCGTGCTTTGAAAAAATCTTTTAAAACCATTTTCACTGCATCAAGACGGTTGATCTTTGTGCCGTTTTTGTCTACAAAATCCTGGGTTGCCATAGAGCCTGAAAGGTCTACAGAGATGAGAAGTTCACGCTGGGAGACCTCTTTATGCAAAGGTGCTGCGATGTACTGCGGTTTCGCCAAAGCGACCAGAACCAATACATTGATCACTATCAGCATCACTTTCAATCCTCTGCCGGCTCTGGAAATGCCGCTTATCTCTTTTTCGCCTTTATGTACAGCATCAATATCTTCTTTAAAGGAGATACGAAGTGCAGCACGTCTGCTTCGGTAATACAGCGGCAGCTTATAGACGGCTATGGGCAACAGGATCAACAAGAAGACCCAGGGGTGGGCAAATTCAAACATCTTCTCTCCTATGCGTCTTTATCCAAACTTTCACCAAGGAAGCGACTGCTTTTTCTGTCTCTTTATTGGCTTTATACGCCGGGTCATAGAGTGATTTTTCCAGCGTTTCTCTCAAGTCTGAAGCTATCTTCACATCAGAATGGGACTCCATAAATGTCCACCATTCATCGCCTGAGAGTATCGCGGTCTGTTCACGTCCATACGCGGAAAGTGCGACACGTTTTGCTAAAGAGAGCAGCCCTTTCACCGTAAGTGTATGAGGCAGTTCAGCTAAAGCATCTCTTCTGTATTGGTTTTCTCTGTAAGAAAGGAAAGACCTATAAGCAAAATGAAGCAGCAGTGTAAAAAGAATGAGCAGAACAACATACCATCCCGGAGCCAAAGGGAAAAACCCTGGTGCATCCGGTACGATGATATCCTGTAAATTGTTCAGTGATGCTTCTGCAATGGTCTGGTTCATCTCTACAGACACTATTTTGTCCTTCTGTTCAGATTGAGTTGTTCGTACAGTTGGTCAAGGACCGGTCTCTTCGTAGAAATGCTAAGCAGCGGTAACGCATTTTTACGGGAGAGATGCCGGAAAGAGGAACGACGTTCTTCTCTTAAGTTATGGTACTCTTGTTGAAACGTTTTTGAACGGCTGTCCAGATCTACCGTTTCTTCACCGTCAGAAAAGAAAAGTGAAGAGGAAGGAATGATCTTCTCTTCCAAAGGATCAGAAACAATGACCCCGATGACATCATTGTGCGTATTGATGCGTGTAATGTCTCTGGCACTCTCTTCATCCATTGCCCTGGCATCACCTATGATGACGACCAGGTCATCATGTTTGGCCAAAGAGGAGAGGATCTTCAGGGCTTTACCCAAATTGCCTTTATGGTTGTTGCTGTTAGACGCTTTCAAAAGCCTGTTCTGGCGCTCGATCTCTGTCATGATCTGCACCAGATTATTTTTGCTCGAAGAGGCTTTAAAAAACTTTACTTCTTCATTGTTATACACCACCGCACCCACTCTGTCCCCGGTCTCCAAGGCTTTAAATGCCATAATAGCCGCGATATGTGCTGCTGAAACTGACTTCATCTGCTTTTGAGAACCAAAGAACATAGAGTTCATTTGAGAAATGACCAGCCAGACATTTCTGTCTTTCTCTTCATTGTAAATACGCACATACGGTTTTCCTGTTCGGCGCGTGGCTTTCCAGTCCATGTTACGTGTGTCATCACCCTGAACATACTGTTTCATTTCAGAGAAGTCCATACCCCTGCCCCGAAGTGCAGAACGGTGCCGTCCGCTCAGTTTTGAGAGCACTGCGCCATTGGGTCTGAGCGTGAAGTGTTTAGGCATATATCCGAATTTGAGTAGTTCACTCAGTGTGACATACACACCTTCGTTTTGATTTTTCATCATTTACGCCGGCAACGCAACCAAATTTAAAATGCTATCGATGATGTCATCATTGCTGACACGTTCAGACTGCGCTTCATAAGAGGGAGTGATGCGGTGACGGAAGACATCATGGACCACGGCTTTAACATCATCCGGTGTCGTGTGGTCACGACCTTGAAGCCAGGCATACACACGGGAACACTGGTCTAATCCAAGCGAAGCTCTCGGGCTTACACCGACATCTATGTAAGAAGCCAGTTTTTCATCGTACTTTTCCGGGTAACGTGTGGCAAAAACAAGATCTACAATGTATTGGATGACTGCTTTTGAGCTTGTCACCTTTGCTATCTCGTCTCTGGCTGCAAAAATGACATCTTGGGCTATGTCTTCACTCTCTTCTTCTTCAACACCGGATCTTTCACCTCTGACCAAAGCGATCACTTCAATCTCCGAAGCTTTGTCCGGGTAAGTGATGTTCACATGCATCAGAAATCGGTCTTTCTGTGCTTCAGGAAGCGGATACGTTCCTTCCTGCTCTACAGGGTTTTGTGTTGCCATGACAATGAAGAGTTCAGGCATCTTGTGGGTTTTCCCCGCCACCGTTACCTGACGCTCTTCCATCGCTTCAAGCATCGCTGCCTGTACTTTGGCCGGTGCACGGTTAATTTCATCTGCCAAGATGATGTTACCGAAAATAGGCCCTTCCTCAAAACGGAACTTATATTCACCGTTCTCTTCATACATATTTTCAGACCCTGTCACATCTGAAGGAAGTAAGTCAGGCGTAAACTGTATACGTGAAAACTTCGAGTCAATAGCATCTGCCATAGCTCTGACCGCTCTGGTTTTTGCAAGTCCGGGAAGCCCTTCTACGAGTAAGTTTCCATTAGCCAAAAGCCCAATGATGAGACGTTCAACAATGTTCTCCTGCCCGATAATAGCAGCATTCATTTTTGTTTGTAAAAGTTGTATGGAGTCGTAAGGGGTCATTTTTGTCCTACCTATGTTATTTTAAATTTTAAAGCACAGTTTTACTCTGTTCCAGTTATCTATAATGATAGCGACACTGTGCAATAAGTATATGTGTATCTGTCACTTTGTATACCAGTCTGTGCTCAATGGTGATACGTCTTGACCAATATCCTGACCAGTTATATTTTAAAGGTTCAGGTTCTCCGATACCTTCAAAAGGTTCTCTCTCAATCTCTTTGATGAGTCTGTTTATTTTTTTTAATATTTTTTTATCTTGCCCTTGCCAATAAAGGTAATCACTCCAGGCATCATCTGCAAAACTAAGTATCATTTTATTCTAATAACGCTTTTGGCTCACCAAGACCATTTTCTAGCTGATTAATCGCCCTATTAAGTCGTTCAGCATTCGCAGCACTTTGCATGAGATACGCCGTCTCTTCCATGGCACGATAATCTTTCATCGATATTATCACCACTGATTCCTTATTTTGTCTTGTAACAATTACAGGCATAGCATTGTCTACCACATCATCCAATGTAGTCGCAAGGTTTTGTCTTGTATGAGAAAAATTTAATGTTTGCATCTTTACTCCTTTACATATGTACATATATTAGTACATATACTATTAGAAAATACTTAAAGTATTAGTAGTGACGTTTTATAAAGGACACCTTTATTACTTCGGAAAAATAAAGGTACATAATATACGTACTCCAAAACCTTCAGGTCCTGCTTCCGGTGCTTCCGCCCAGTAGGTCAGACCGCCACCGACCGACATGACCTGAGAGCCCACTTTGATGACTTTTGTAATGACAAAATTAATTGGTACTGTCCACTGCTCACGCTCCCAGTCGTAGATACTCTCCGTATTGAGCGCAAAAGTGACGGACTGGGGTGTCACATAGGTCAGGAATGGCTGCATGAATGTCTGGTTGACCCTGTTCAGTACATCACCATTCCCGTTTGTGATGTCACTTCCTGCAAAGTCCCAAAGGTGGTTAAAAAGCCCGCCGTAGGTCCACGGTCCATCTTGTCTTAATGCCAGACCTGTAGGACCTGCCGCCCACTTTTTAACAGAGAAATCTGACCCGGAAGGGATGAGGAATGCCGCACCTGCACCCCATATCCACCCGTTCTCGGTAGGCGCTTTAGGAGAAAGCCATGCACTCTGCACAATATCGCCCACTTTTGTTTGCCGACCGTCTCCGGTCAGAGCGGAATCCTTTGAAACAATAGGCACAATAGTACGGGAAATGATATTCCATTCATCATTCAGGTCAATAGGGATAACAGGCTGGATATTGGTCAACCATTGACTCCCTTCGTCATCAAGACCCATATTGGGCTGATAGTTGGGCTGGATAGGAACAGAGATCATCGCCGCTACGGGGTTGGCAAGCTTTTTGGCCACCTCTTCCGCAGAAGCTGGACTCTCCTCATTCACCGGTGTTGCCAACCCGCTTCCTGCTTCTGTAACGGTCTCTGCCATCATCACAGTACTGACCATAACACTTATTCCCGTTATTTTGATAATATTGTATATCATTCCATTTCCTTTACTTTTTCAATTCGAATGGAAACACTACTTTCCACTCTTTTGCCATATCTACTACAGTCCAATTATGTGTTTTGGCATAGTCTAAACCTTTGTCTAGTTTTCCTATGTGTGATTTTCTATCATACGCCCACTCTCGTTTTGCATCGGTATGGTGGACGTAAAGTTGTAATGTTTTATGTATTTTGTTTGCTTCTGTATATTTCATCATAGCGAAGTCACCATCTGAGTTTCCAAAAGCTGCCACAGGTCTTTTACCAATATGTCTATAAATGGCAAGTGGTTTCGTCTCTTTATCATCTATAAAATGGATGGCAGGCTCTTTAATTATATGCCCATCTTTATAGTGTACCTTCCCACTCGAACCGATGATATGCTCTTTAGGGATACCATATGCTTCAGGTACAAAGGCGCGCATAAAGTCTATACCTCCGCCGGAAACGATGTAGACTTTAAAGTCATTGGCTTCAAGATATTGGATGAGTTCCATCATCGGTTGGTAGATAAGCTCTGTATAGGGACGTTTTTTTGTTGGATGTTTGGCTGTTTTGAGCCATGTTGCCACCTCTTTTTGAAATGTTTCTGCATCTGTTCCTGCATGTGTGGCATTGACGATCTCTATCAGCCCTTCTTCTCCATGCTTCATCACGCCTTTGAGGTCATTGTCAAGTACAGATTTAAATGGCTCAGTCGTTTTCCATTCTGGATGTTCTACCACATGTTTTTTTACCATATCCATTGCAAAAAAGAGTTGAAAGTAGGCAGGTTGTTCTGACCAGAGTGTACCATCATTGTCAAAGACAGCAATACGGTCTGCTTTAGGAATGAAATCTTTACTTTTTTCATCGGTTACTGCATTTACATAAGAGACAATGTTCTTTTTTGAACTTCCTTCGTTCCATGAGGGGAGTATATCTGAGGCCTGGAGCATAAGTGTAGAGAGTAATAGTAAACTAAATAGTATTTTTTGCATAATGATTCCTTAAAGCTGAAGTGATTGTGTAAAATCTATCGCTATAGATTTTACACAACCTTCCAAAGGGAAACCCTTTGGAAAGAGTTAAAACTTAGTTTGCGATAGTCGCATCCATTAGTTTTTTCAAACCGCCTTTTGCTTTTTGCATTTCAATCGTTTGGTATCCGATGTTTCCTGCAGAAAGTGAAGAACCTGTTTGGAATGGATAGCCAGCAATTGTGTCAAAGAATTTTTTAACAAACCCTTGTGCCGGTACCATAAGCCACATGTTATCTGCATACCATCTTGTATACATAGAAGAATCATGTTGTGCACTCTCAAATGGATCTGCTCTTAAGTTAGTGATAAGAGGCCAAGCCGGCACTTCACGAAATGCTTCGTTGATAGCACCTTTCTCCGTAGCAAAAGCGATTTTCCAATTATCTACACGGATGGCATTGAGCATACCAGATGCAGCAAAGTAGTAAATTTCTTTTCTTGGAGCTTTTTTCTCTTTACCCTCAAAGTATGGTTTAAAGTTATATCCGTCAAGGTGTACTCTAAAGTTTTTACCGTTTGCTTTATACCCTTCTTTAGAAGCGAGTTTTTCTTTTACATCTGGCACACCTGCTGCTGCAAGTAGCGTAGGCATCCAGTCTTCTTGAGACATAATGTCATTATAGACAGTTCCAGGTTTAATGGTATTTGGCCATTTGACCACTTGTGGTACACGGAAACCACCTTCCCAAGTACTCCCCTTTTCTCCATAGAATGGTGTAGCACCACCATCAGGCCATGTAAATTTCTCTGCACCGTTATCTGTTGAAAATATAACAATTGTATTGTCTTCGACACCAAGTTTTTTCACATGGTCTAACATATCGCCTACCATATCATCAAGCTCTTTCATGCCATCTGCATACAATGATATACCGGTAATGCCCTGATACTCTTTTTTCTGTCTTGTCCATACATGACAACGCGTATAGTTCATCCATACAAAGAAAGGTTTGTTGGCTTTGACTGCACGAGACATGAAATCTTTAGCTGCAGCACCAAATTCATAATCTACTGATTCCATTCTTTTTCTTGTAAGTGGACCCGTATCTTCTATCTTCCCGTCTGCAAGAGAGTGGATAACACCACGCGGTCCATACTTTTTGTGAAACGCTGGATCTTTTGGGTAGTAATAAGTTTCAGGCTCTTCTTCTGCATTGAGGTGGTACAAATTTCCAAAGAATTCATCAAAACCATGTACTGTCGGTAAATGTTTATCTTGATCACCCAAGTGATTTTTACCAAACTGTCCAGAGACATATCCTTGGTCTTTTAACAAATCAGCAATCGTTGGTGCCCAATCAGGAATACCATGCTCAGACCCTGGCATACCAATAGTAAGCAGTCCTGTTCTAAATGGATGTTCCCCCAAAATAAAAGAGGCACGTCCTGCAGTACAAGAGTTTTGTGCATACATATCTGTAAATAAAGCACCTTCATTAGCGATAGAGTCTATGTTTGGTGTTTTATATCCCATCGTACCTCGGTTCATGGCTGAGATATTCCAGTAACCGATATCATCACCCCACATGACTAAGATGTTTGGTTTGTCTGTTTTAGCCATAAGTTGTGTTGGTATTACAGTAGCTGCAACTCCAAGACTTAATGCCAATAACAATTTTGATGTTGTTTTTTTCATTCTTTTTCCTTTTCTTTTATGTTAGAATATCAAATACTCAAGATATAATAACCTAATCGAAGGTAGCTGTCTATCAGATTTCCGACATTTATCATTAATTAGTATAAAGAATAAAAATAAGTAACAGAATATGAATAAGCCAGAAAAAAAAATATTTTTAGAGATACAAAAACAAAAACATATGTATTTTGACAGTGATGCCCTTTCAGAAGTGGTCAAAGGTGCATCCTTTGAGCTCTATCAACTTGACAAAGGGGCATTTCGTTCCGATCTTTTGAGTCTTCATCTGGATAAAGGCATACTGGACAAAGGCTACTACAATCGTTCCATACTTACTAAAGGAATCTTTTCTGAACAACATATGACATTTGGCTTTGTACATACTGCCGACAAAGAGGGGCACGTGAATGGAGAGTCTATCTCTCCGCACGACATATTACTCGCAGACAGTGATGCACCTCTTGATTATGTACTTGCACCAAACTCACACTGGTCCACCTTTCAGTTCAAAAAAGAGGACTTGCCCGTCATCGAACATGATATACTCGAGAAGAGCAGCAGACTCTATCATCTTGACCCAAAAGACAAACAACATTTTTCCAGTCAGCTCAATGCTCTGTTCTCATATCTCGAAACTTTGAACACGACGGAAAGTATCTATCTCAATACGGAAATACTCTACAATCACCTGCTCACACTCTATTCGGCTGCAATCAATAAAGCGAACAATACAACCCCTCTTACAGTAAGCAAATCTGCTTTGCTGGCAAACAAGATTTACACCTATCTTCAGGAAAATGCTGAAGAACCTGTACAGATGATACACTTATGCCGATTGATACAAAAAAGCGAGCGTACTGTAGAGAGGATCTTTAAAAAACATTTCAATGTATCTCCCTACAGCTATCTGAAGCTGCACCGACTCCATCTGATACGCCGTCAACTCAAAAATGCAGACCCCAAAAGTGCCAACATCATGCATATTGCTATGAAGAACGGCTTTATGCAGATGGGATATTTTGGAAGTGAGTACAAAAAAACTTTTGGAGAAACACCTTCAGAGACACTTCGAGGAAGATAAGAAAATTAAGGTCAGATCCCTTTCTTGCATACGTGGCATAACAAAATCAAGTTCTATGTTTATTTTGGAAAAATAAAAGTCCAATAACTACAACATTTATTTTTCTTATAACTAGATAATCATAAACAATTTTGTAAATATATTTGTATCTAACCTATATCTTACTTGGGAAACATCATCGTAAATACGAATCTTGCTCCCCAACCTTCAGGTCCGCCATCAGGACTCTCAGCATAATACTTAACACCACCACCTCCGTAATTAATCATCTGATTGCCTATTTTACCTACTTGGGTCACCATAATGAAAAGAGGCAACGTAACTCTCGACAAGTTAGATTCTATAACTAAATAAAACATTTTAGCATTATTTGTTAGCTTTTGCAGGAAAAGGGGTACATTGTTTAATCTTCCACTTTTTTCCTGTTTTACTTAGTAAAGATAAACCACTTGGAGATATTCTATATCCTT
>FXBE01000152.1_pt1 | contig 11957 bp, 12 predicted proteins | sample 5335311 | NCBI WGS metagenome assembly FXBE01 (sample SAMEA103928390, study PRJEB20085) | sediment metagenome | biome: marine biome; feature: hydrothermal vent; material: sediment | place: Atlantic Ocean | collected 2013-08-06T02:46:56 | depth 0.05 m | reverse complement strand
CTTCAGAGTATTGAAAATGAAGAGTGGCAAAGTCGTGGTGAGATTGAAAACAGAAAAAAAGAGTTGAAAGCTTACATAAAAAACCAGAAGAAAAAAGCTATCTCCATTAGAGTATCTGAAAATGATATTTATGAGTTAAAAAAGAAGGCACTCCAAACTGGTATGCCTTACCAAAATATTATTCAAATACTCATACATCAATTTGCATCCAATAAGATAAAACTTGGCATTTAAAAAAGCGTTTTAACTTCTCCTGTTAATTGCTCCCCATCATACAAAGAGTGTGCATTTTTTATAACCTGCTCACTTTTTGTATCAAAAAGTACAAAATCTGCTTTGCTTCCAACTTCTATGTAACTTTTCTCTTTTTGAATCATTTTTGATGGATTGATGACTGTGAGTTTTAACAGTTCACTCATGCTCATAATGCCTGTTTTTACCAACTTGGTATAGTAGAGTGGCAATGCCTCACGCAGGGCTTCACATCCATAGGCTGCATCATAAAAGGCTACCTCTTTATTGAGTGGTGAGTTTGGTTGATGGAGTGTTGTAAGGATGTCAATCTCTCCAGATTTAAGAGCTTCTTGGAGGGCTAGCATATCATCATAAGAGGCAAGAGGAGGATTGAGTTTTGCTGTGGTGTTAAAATCTTCACATGCTTTGTCACAATGTACAAGATGATGAATGGAGACTTCACAGCTCACGCCAACACCCTCTTTTTTTGCTTTTGTGATGAGTTCAACCGAGCGAGGCGAAGCGATGGATTTAAAAAGGATGTTTATCTTAAAGTGGCGTGCTATCTCTATCATTCTTGAGACATGCAACACTTCACTCAGCTCTGGAATACCAGCAAGTCCTAAGCGTGAGCTAACATCTCCCTCAAGCATTACACCTGCATTGATGAGCGAATTGTCCTCTGCTTTACAAAAGAGTGTCACGCCATACATCTGCACATACTCAGCAATTTTAATCGCAATATTATTTTTCGCAATGGTACTCATGTAAGGTGCGACAACCCCTTTTTTAAGAAGTATTGCGATGTTTGAGAGTGACATATCCTCTTTGAGTGCATTTAACATAAAATCGACTTGCAGATCTTCAATCTCTTTTGTTCCGTTTTGTGCAAACTCTAAAATCACCTCATCATCAATAGCAGGTGTAGAGTCTGCATTGAGGACGATATGTCCAACACCTCCCTCTTTTGCCTCTTTGGCTACTCTTTGGATATTTTTAGCATTGAGCGTTGCATCTTTGAGTCGTACATTCAAATCTACCAAAGATGGAAGGAGATACGCCCCTTTGGCATCAATAACTTCACTGTCACTTAGATTTTCTCCAATCTCTACAACAACGCCCTCTTCTACTCGAACATCAACATTTCTTTCGCCATTTTCATCACAGATTATTGCATTTGATATCAGCATTTCAGTCCACCTTTGATATAATCTTAGCATTATAAATGAATAAGGCTTAAAACTCATGAAAATTCTCGTCTCAGCACTCGAACACTCTGCAAATATTCATCTTAAATCACTCAAAGAGCAACTTCCTGAAGATGTAGAACTTATTGGAATTTTTGACAAAAATCTTGGTAAGCCTATTGTTGATTTGCAAAGTTTAGCCATTATGGGCATTGTCGATGCACTCAAAAAACTTCGCTTCTTTTTTAAACTTGCCGATGAGATGGTCGAACTTGCAAAAGAGGCTGATAAAGTCCTGCTTATGGACTCCTCAGGATTTAATCTCCCCCTTGCAAAAAAAATCAAAAAAAAGTACCCAGACAAAGAGATAATCTACTACATTTTACCTCAGGCTTGGGCATGGAAGAAAAAACGCATTCCTGTGCTTGCCAAGACCATAGACCATCTCTGCTCTATTTTGCCATTTGAGCGTGCTTACTATCCAAAAGATGCACCCATTGAGTATGTAGGGCATCCATTACTTGACCAGATTCAACATTTTAAAAATGAGTTGCGTGAGACAAAAGAGCACATTACCTTTATGCCTGGAAGCCGTAAAGGGGAGATAAAAAGACTTATGCCTATCTTTAAAGTGTTGCGTGAGCGTATTGCACCCCCTCACGCAACGGTTATTGTCCCTGAATATTTCTCCAAAAATGAGATTGATGAGCTCTATGGTGATTTAAGTGGATTTGAGGTAGTTCATGATGCACATAAAACACTCTATGAGGCAGATTTTGCTTTCATCTGTAGTGGTACGGCGACACTTGAAGCTGCCCTCATCGGTACGCCTTTTATCTTAGCTTACAAAGCAAAAGCACTCGATTATTTCATAGGCAGCAGAGTTGTGAAGCTCTCTCATGTAGGACTAGCAAACATTATGTTTGAGAAGTTTCAAGGCAAAGAGATTCACCCTGAATTTTTACAAGATGCTGTAACTGTGGAAAATCTTCTAAAGTCGTATAACAACTATGAAAGTGCAGACTTTTTAGCAAATTCAAAAGCCCTGCGTGAGTATTTGCAGCATGGCAGTGCCAAGCGTGTTGCTGAAATACTACTAGCAGAGTAATACTCACGCAACCATAGATTTTACACCCTTTTTACACTTAGAGACTATACTCTCTCTATGAAAAACAAGATAAAACTTTTAAAACAAGAGATTGCAAAAGGGGTTATTGGTCATGAGAATATGATTGATGCTCTTTTGATTGGGCTTATTGCAAATGGGCACATCCTTTTAGAGGGTGTTCCTGGGCTTGCAAAGACAACAGCTGTCAACACCATAGCAAAAGCGATTGACCTTGAGTTTAAGCGTGTACAGTTTACACCCGACTTGCTTCCCTCGGACATCATTGGTGCAGAGATTTACGATGTAAAGTCTGGCAATTTCAAAATCAAACATGGTCCTATTTTTACAAACCTACTCCTTGCAGATGAGATAAATCGTGCACCGGCTAAAGTACAGTCTGCACTCTTAGAAGTAATGCAAGAGCGTCAGGTGACTATTTCCGAAGAGAGTTTTAGCATTCAAAGCCCTTTTTTAGTCCTTGCAACACAAAACCCAGTTGAGCAAGAGGGAGTTTACACACTTCCAGAAGCACAACTTGACCGTTTTATGCTTAAAATTGTTGTCGATTACAACAGCGAAGCCGAAGAGTTTGAGATAGCCAAAAAGGTTGCCAATGATGACTTTGAACCAATTCAGGCCGTTTTAAATGCAGATGATTTAGAGCAGATAAAGCAAGAGGTTAAAGATGTTTATGTTGATGAAGAGCTCCATGCTTACATTGTCAAGCTTATCTTTGCAACGCGTTATCCTAAAAAATATGGACTAGAGAGCTTAGCGCATTACATCGCCTTTGGAGCCAGTCCTCGTGCAACTATTGATATGCTCAAAGCCACTAAAGCACGCGCTTATCTCAGAGGCAATGATTATGTCTCCCCCATAGATATTGCACTTTGCCTTAAAGATGTACTCAGACATCGGATTGTGCTGAGTTATGATGCCGTAGCTGATGGAATGTCACCTGATGATGTCATTGATAGTATATTTGAGCATATAGAGATACCTTAACACAATGCTACAAACACTCCTACGCTCCAACAAAGAACTCGCCCTCCTACTCATCAAAACACAAAGAGAGGTTTTTAGCAGACTCTCAGGAGAAAGCATCTCTAAAAAGCGTGGGCAAGGGTATGATTTTATGGAGTTGCGTGAGTATGAGAGTGGTGACGATATACGCCATATTGACTGGATTATTAGCGCAAAAGCAACAAAACCTTATGTAAAGATTTTCCATCAAAACAGAGCTTTAGAGATTGCTACTATCTCTTTGCTTGATGCATCAATGGATTTTGGAACAAAACGGCTTAAAAAAGATCTCCTCATTGAAGTAACGGCACTCATTACCTACAGTTGCGTGAAGCAACAAAATGCCTTTGAGAGTTACATCTGTAGTGATACACTCTTTTTATCTGCACCCAAAACAAAGCAACTCTATGGAGTAAGAGCGCTCGCAGAGAAACTTGATGCTTTTGATGCAATACAAAAAAATCTTGATTACTCTCTTTTGCCAAAACTCCATAAACTACTTCAAAATAAAAAAATCCTCTTTTTTATTGGCGATTTTTTGGGTGCCCAAGTGCAAGCGCTTAAATCTCTCAATGTTAAGCATGAAGTAGTTGTTATTATTTTACGAGATAGATTTGAGGAGGAGCCTATAGCTGTTGGTGACTTACGCGTTAGTGATTCTACACAAAACAAAACTGCCCAGCTACGCTTTAACAGTGCCAACATAAAAGAGTACAGAGCCAAAATTGTACACAATGATGAAAAACTCTACCAAGAGCTAAAATATGCCGGTATTACTTTTACAAAAATATACACAGATGAAAATCCCTTCAAGAAAATCATGCAACTTTTGGAGTCAAGATGAATCAAGCACTTCCTCTTGAACCTATCTTTGCTCCAGTTCCTGTACCAGATAATTCACTCTATCTCTTTTTAGCCATGATTTTGCTTCTATTTTTAGCACTTATTTGGCTCTATTTTCACTTTTTTCATCACGCCAAAAAGAGTAAAAAAAGCAGCTTAGAGATTTTACGCACTCAACCCTTTCAAAGTGCAAGAGAAAGTGCTTACATCTTAGCTTACTATGCAAATAAACTCTCTTTAGACGCGCGAGAAAAAAAAGAATTAGAAGAAATTTTGACCCTTTTAGCTCCTTACAAATACCAAAAAAAAAGCGTACAAACTCCACAACAGGTACAAGAGAAAATTCAACGCTTTCTTGAAAAAGTGAGTGCCACAAATGTTTAACTCCTTTACATTTCTACATCCCTATTTTCTTCTTCTGCTCCCACTTTTCATACTCGTGGCTTCTTTATTTGAAGTAAAAAAAGATGCCTACAAAATGCCTCATTTTTACAAATATTTTAGACACAATGACGCAACATTTCCCTATGCAAAAATCTTCAAATGGCTGATGATTACACTCACTGTTGTTGCCCTGAGTGACCCTGCCATCTCAAAAAGAGTGCCACTGACTAAAAAAAGTGCCATAGAGATTGTCCTTGCCATAGATACAAGTGGTTCGATGAGCAGTTATGGTTTTAATGAAAATGATTACAATCAAAGCAGACTCGATGTTGTCAAAAGTGTTGTGACACAATTCATTAAAAAAAGGGAAAATGACGCTATTGGGCTTGTTGTTTTTGGTACGCATGTAGCCATCGCCTCACCGCTGAGTTTTGACACCAAGGCACAACTCCAAAAGATGCAGAGCATAAAAGTAGGTGTTGTTGGTAGAAGCACGGCACTCATTGATGCAGTAGTAGCTTCAACAAGCCTTTTTAAAGGCGCTCACGCAAAGTCAAAAATCATCATCTTACTTAGTGATGGAGATGACTCTTCGAGCAAAGCTCCTCTATCGGTTGCTCTAAAGTTTGCAAAAAAAGAGCATATCAAAATCTACACTATTACCATTGACAAAAGCTACAGTGACACCATGAAACTCATCGCCAAAAACAGTGCTACAAAAAACTTTGAAGTAAGGACAAAAGAGTCCTTGCGTGAGGTCTATGCGACCATAGACAAACTTGAAAAGAGCAAGATTACCTATACAACCGTGGTGCGTTACAATCATATCTACAGCTATTTTTTATCTGCTGCATTTATGCTAGCATTGGCACTCCTTTTGGCTTTGCGACGAGGAGAGATATGATGTTTTTTATACACCCTTATTATCTCTGGTTTTTACTACTGCCAATCGCTCTTTTTCTCTTCTCTTTGAAAGAGTCACGCAACCAAATGGAGCAGATATTTTCACCAAAGATTCTCAAAAAAATTACCCTCACGCAAGGAGCGCTTCGTCCTCTTGTTCGTTACAGATACTTTTTAATTGTTCTTATGCTCTTTATTATTGCCTTAGCACGACCACTCTTGCCACAAAAAAATCTACAACTCACGCAGACAAAAAGCTCACTTGTGATTGCACTTGACATCTCAAAGTCAATGCAAAAAACAGATATCTACCCTACTCGCTTAGCCCTTGCAAAAAAGAAACTGCTGCAACTCTTACAAAAGGCAAACGGAATGGATATTGGCATTTTACTCTTTAGCGAAGATGCCTATATGCTCTACCCTCTCACGCAAGAGAGTGCTACACTTGAGTACCTTTTTAAACAGACAAAAATTACACAAAACTTCAAACCAAATACAAACCTTTTTGCAGCAATAGAAGGTGCTCAAAAGATGTTGCAAAAGCGTATTGCAAAAAACATTCTTCTTCTCAGTGATTGCGCAGAAGATATACAACGAAATGAAGAAGCCCGCTACCTGAAAAAACACAACATAAGGCTCTCCATCATTGCCTTTACTCCAAAAGTAAACAGAGGAGCAAAAGAGTTAGCAAACGCTTCAGGCGGTATCTACGAGCAGTATAGTTTTTCAAACAGCGATGTAAATGCACTCATCAAACATATACAAAACCACGCACAAAAGCAGAATATACACTACAATAATACAGAGAATTATCAAGAACTTTTTTTATACCCTTTAGCATTGGCTACATTTTTACTTTTTGTTATTTTTCTTCCAAGTCTAGAGCTCAAACCTCTACTCAAATCACTTCTTATTCCTCTGTTGTTACACACTTTACTGATGCCAAAAGAGACGCAAGCTGGTATGTTGGATTTTATTGCCCTGCATAAAGCCAAAAAAGCCTACACGCAAAAAAGATACAAAGATGCCATTCGTGCCTATGAAACCCTGCAACCGACTAAAGCCATAGAGTACAATCTTGCCAATGCCTACTATATGCTCCATCAATTCACGCAAGCCATAACCCACTACAAAAAATCAGTAGGAGCAGATGCAGCGTTTAATAGTAAAATCTACCATAACATTGCAAACTGCTACGCGCAAAAAGGCAAGCTTGAAACAGCTCAATTTTACTATAAAAAAGCCCTTGCCCTACACGCATATCCACAAACAAAAAAGAATCTTCTTCTCCTCACGCAAGAGCTTCACAATAGAAAAAAACTCAAAAAGCTCTTTCTTAATGGAGTTGCAAAACTTTGTTTGAAAAATAGACTTGAAGGAAAACAAGAGAGTAGTATCAGCTCCAACTATCATGTAGTTTTAAAGCATTTAGTACGCTCAGAAGAGGAAAAATGGATACACAAAATCTTGGCAGAGAAACAGAGTGCATTTTTAGAAAAGATTACAACACAAAGGAGTAGTCGTGATAGCAAAAAACCTTGGTAAATTAACGCTTATAGCCTGTTGTGTAAATCCTTTGAGTGTTGCGTTTGCGCAGAGTAGTCTCACGCAACCTACACTTACACTCAAGACAAACAATATAGCGCCTAGAGTGGGCGAGAAATTTCAACTCAAAGTGATACTCTACTACAAAAAGCTTGAAGATTATGAGATTCTCACGCCACACTTTGAGCACTTTGTGTTGCGTGAGATAGATGACGAGGAACATCAAGCCAAAGACGGCAGTTGGATAGATACTGTTAAATATGAAGCAAGAGCCAAAGAAGCTGGAACATTTACACTCAAACCAGTAGAAGCAAAGATAGAAATTTTAAGCGCTTCTTACAAAAATTTTGACAATAAGAGTCAATACACCACAAAAAAAACAATCAGCTCCAACGCTCTAACACTCACACCCCTTGCACTGTCTCAAAACATTACAGTTGTTGGAAATTACAGACTTCACGCAACCATAGACAGAAACACTACAGCTGCGAATAAACCAATTCTTTACACCCTCAAACTCTTTGGAGAGGGGAATATTGACAACTTTAAAGATATGATGCCCACCATTGCTCACGCAACGCTCTATGAAAAAGAGAGTCAAGTTTTCAAAGAAAAAAAAGAAGTTGAGAAAAAGTTTGCAATTGTCGCACAAGAGAACTACACTATTCCCTCACTCTCAATTCGCTATTTCAATCCAAAAACAGATAAGATTGTAACAACCAGAACACAACCTTTTGTAATTCACGTCAACAATAAAAACAAAAAAGAGGAGTTAAGCATGACAGAGAAATCACTCTATTTTCTAGCAGGAGGAACAACTTTTTTTGCGCTGTTTGTACTTTTTGTACTCCTAAAAAAACTACGCAATCAACAAAAAGCTCCTTCACGCATAGAGAAGCTAAAAAAGATAAATAATCCAGAAGAGTTTTTTAAAAAAGTTGTGCCTTTGCTTGGTAAAAGTAAAGCGTTAGATAGGTTGATTTATCGTCTTGAAGAAGTGAAGGATGGAGAGTTTAAGAAGCTCAAAAAAGAGCTTCTTAAGGAGTTAGCTACTCTGTGATGTCTTTTAAGATAGACTCAAAATCTTTTTGCGCTTTAAGCAGTGTTGCTTTTGCTGCTTTGTCTTCTACTCTTGCAGAGCTTAACCAGTTGTAAACTGCAGGGAAACCAAAGACAATTTTATCTTCATTTTTCTTTTTATATACCATGAGCGTACATGGAGCAAATGCTGCCGCTTCTGGTCTGCTTTTTGCCACCGTATAGATAACAGGAAGTTTACAAATAGAGTAACTCTCATAAAATTCAAATGGATTTTTTGGATCATTTTCATCTAAGATATCATTGTCAAAATCCAATGTTCCTGGCAAAATAAAACCTTTAGGAGCAAAACCACCTTCAAGATTCATCTCTATTTCATCTTTTGCGTCATCAGCATCATCGCCATCTAACTCATAGGCATAGGTTGTCACTAAATTACGACTCTCTTTAAGGCTATCTTCACTTAAGGTCTGTTTTGCGTGAGGAAGTGCTGCTTTGACACTTGCTATTGCTTTTGATTCTATGGACTTTAAGAGTTTATTGTTTTTCATGCCGATTATTTTTGCCTGTGCATCAGATGTTAAGATGCTCACATGGAGTGTTTTTTCTCCATTTCTTTGGTAAATTCCCACACCCATTGGAACAAAAACACCTGATTTAGCATTGAGTTTTAGGAGTTGATAGTCTAACTTTGGCTCATAAACAGTCATCAAAGTAAAAACAGTAAAATCACTCTTTTTAAACTGGATTTTAAACGGTTTTGTCATGTCATTATTTAACGCAATTTTAAAGCCATTTTTCTTAAATGCTTGTGCTATCGTTTTTGGAGTGATTTTTCCCGATGCGTTATCTACACTAAAAAGGTGTAAATCACCTTTAGCCTCTAATGTTACTGCGCATACAAATGCGAGGAGTACAAGTAGTATCTTTTTCATATTCTTTCCTATGGTTTAATATATATCCAACCTGCTTTAACGCTCTCTAAAAGTTCAACAACACCTGCTGTCACTATTACAGAACCATCAATCAAGTCGTCTTTTTTTACATGAAGTGTACGCATAGTGTTTCCACACGCAACAAACTCTACATCATACTGCATCAGAGCATCTACTCTTAGTGCAGTGGCATGGTCGCGCTTGTACAGAAGTGCCAAACCTTTTGAGTAAGCAACGATCTTCATCTCTACTTTTTCAGGTCCGTAAAACTTCAAAACATTGTTTGCAACGCTCAATATGTGATCAAGTGCACGCGGAGAATCTTCCGTAACCGAAAAGACAATCTGTCTCGGGTTGTCAATGGAAGGTTTTGGATCCGCATACTCTGTATCTGCAAAAGAGAGAATACAAAAGCTGAGTAAAATGAGCGTAAATTTTTTCATGAAATGACCTTTATTTTATGTTAATTGTTAAATCTTTAAAATCTTGTATATTCCAAGAGCCTGGTATCTTTTTAACAATCTTGTGTTCTTTGTTGACAAAGAAAAATGTCGGAGTAAAGTAAACATGGAGTCCTAGTGGCAACTCATCAAAATCAAGATTTAACTGTACGGGGATAAATCTTTTCTCAAGCCACGCAGACATTGCTTTGTTCTCAAAAACTTTTCTTTGCATATTTTCACAGTAGTGACAATCGCTTCGCACAACATCAATCATAATGATTTTTCCATTTTGCTTTTGAAGTTGCAGTGCCTCTTCATATGTATGAAATTCTAGTGCAAAGAGAGATACCCAGCCACTCATAATGAGTAAAAATATTTTAGTCATCTTCCCACTCCAATGTTCTATATACATGTTCCACATTTTGTCTGTGAATAGAGTCATAAAATGGAATGTTCTTATACTTTGGCATCACCACCTCATTCACAACATCCCCAATCTCTTCACCATCATCAAGCAGATGTTTTACTTTGCTTCTCAGTGTTGTAAGATACTCATAAGTAAACGCAACGCTCTTTTTACTCACAACATCACCATGCCCACCGATGATGTAATCTACATCCATCTTTTTAAGCGCATCAAGTGCTGCTATCCAACCATTAACATCACCATCTCTAAGTGATGGAAGTCGTTCATTAAAAACTAAATCTCCTGCAAAAACAACTCTTTTGCTTGGAATGTAAACGAAAAGATCACTATTTGTGTGTGCTTTATGGTTTACACTCTGGATAATTACCTTTGTACCATCAATATTTAAAATCTTTTTTCTCTCTACAAAGATAGTCGGAAACTCTTGTGTAGTTCCTTGAAATGCTTCGGCAGAGATTCTTCTTTGCATTCTTGTCATATCAACTTTTGATAACTCTTTAAATGCAATAGAGCCAATAATTTTTGCATGGTGTTTTTTATAAAAACCATTACCAAGCCAATGGTCATCATGAACATGAGAGTCTATAACATAAGAGACAGGAAGGTTTTTTATTTTTTGCATTGCGCTGTACGCTTGTGTAGCATACTGGTATGTAGGACCACTATCTATGACAAGATAGCTGCTCCCCATAGTAACAAAACATGAGTTTGCCATGTTTCCATTGTTATGCTTATCCATCACTTCTGGTAGCCCAAAGAAGCAGTGAATATCACTACTTATCTCTTTTGGCTGAAGTTTGTAATCAAAGGAGAGAAGAGAATTTACAAGTACAATACTTAACAAAAGTAACTTCAAAGCATATCCTTTTTTAAAATCTAACTCTAGAATTTGAATTGGTACTGAGCGATGAATGCATCGTCTCTATAACCACTTAATCCAGTCCATTTATTTGCACCTTCTGTTGCACCAGAACCACTTGCTAGGATGTAGTTAAATACAACTTTTTGTTGATTTCTTGCTTTCTTTGATTTACGAGAGAAATCAGAGTATGGCTGAGATAAGAAAAGATTAAAACCAAGGTATGTATTGCCAAGTTTTGTCGTTTGTGCAGTTGTACCCTTTTGTGCAGAACCTTGAATATGTTTTGCAACTAACTCTAAGTTTGACATTACAAAATATGCAGCAGTTCCTGTATAAGTTGTCTCATCATAATCTTTTGTACCTTTAATATTATGTGCATCTGTATATTCTGCTTTTAGGCTTAATTTTCCTAAGTTTGAATCAATACCAACATTGTAATTTGAATAATCTAAATTATCATTTACACCTGGATTAGAAGCAACTAATCCAGCCGCATTTTCAGATTTTGCATATGATGCTTCAATATGGAACTTTTCAGTATAATCAAACATACCACGAACAGCATAAGAGTTTCCACCCATTCCTGATGTTTTTGTAACTGCCTTACTACGACTCGCTTGGTTACCTATCATTACATCATAACCAAAACCTTTCCATGGACGATCATGCCCCATCTCAAATCCATTGACTTTATTGCCTGCATAACCAATACCGCGACCAGAAACCATAAGACCCATATTTCTCTCTAAAACTAAAGATTTATCAAAACCACGCTCTGCAATATCAAGATTCCATCCTGGCATAGTAAATCCCATACCATTTGGCATTTTAATAACACCGAGTTTTGGAATAAATGCATTATTAAATTTATAGGCAATGAACGCATCTTTAATGTAATTAGGTACAGAAGCACCATTCGTTGAAGCTGGATCTTGTGATTTTTGATTAAAATCTAAAAATACTTTTCCACGAACATTTCCAGCTACATATTTCCAACCAAGACGAATACGTTGTGCACGAAAATT
>FXBE01000151.1_pt1 | contig 12047 bp, 8 predicted proteins | sample 5335311 | NCBI WGS metagenome assembly FXBE01 (sample SAMEA103928390, study PRJEB20085) | sediment metagenome | biome: marine biome; feature: hydrothermal vent; material: sediment | place: Atlantic Ocean | collected 2013-08-06T02:46:56 | depth 0.05 m | reverse complement strand
AATAAATTCGGTATTTACAAAGATGCCAACAGCAGCAGTCTCGGAAGGTATGAGATTACCAAAAGAGAAGAAGACAAATTTGTATTTAAAGTACCTTCTTTACGGAATGTTGCTTTAACTGCACCTTATTTGCATGATGGACGTGCAAAAACGTTGACAGATGCTGTAGAGATCATGACAGAACATCAGCTTGGAAGGTATATGGAAAAAGAGGAGATAGAGAATATTGTTGCTTTCCTAAAGTCACTTACAGGGGAACTACCAGATATTGTAAGGGTACAACCATGATACCTTTAAAATTCACTTGGAAGAAAAAGGTAGACAGTTTTTCACTGTTACTTCTCTTTTTTGGTTTGCTTCTTTTTGTGCTTTTTTTCTATCTTGTTAATATTGACAAAAATATTAAACATTATGACAGTTACCGACAACAACTGCAGAAAATGGGTATATTGGACCATAAGATAGAAAGCATATTTCATGAGAAATACCGTTACATAGATCACGATAAGACAAGTAAGGTAAACAGTGATTTTGAAAAGGGATTGACCTTACTTAAGCAGAGTCAACTTAAAGAAGAATTTGGAGAGCATATCTATTCAGACATAGAGAAGTTGGGAGAGGAGTATACACATAAACATGATCTGGTGTTACAGTTTGAAGCAATTAATGCACGCTTGACCAACTCAATTCATACTGTTTTTGATCTGAGAAAAAGTATAGAGTCTACTCTTTTGCACACAATAGAGAGACAGGAAGAGTTACATCAGATCTTTTTTTCCATATCACAGGTTTTGATGGATATGCCGTATGACAAAGTATTGCTAAAACATTTACTTGTAAAACTAAAAAGTTATGAGCAGGAAAACGACCTGTTCAAATACCTGTATCTGCATATGAAACATTTTTTGTCAGATATCGAAAAGATGAAAACAATCTTAGATCAAAACAAAAAATTGGATATGCTCAAAAGTATTCAACATATCATTAATGACTTAAGCCATAAGTATAACCTGATGCGTAATGAACAAAAAATGATCGCTTTTGGATTTTTTTTCCTTGCTTTTTTGATCTTAATACTTTTAGTTTTACATTATCAAAAAGAGCGTAAAAAAAAGAAAGAGTTGCTTGCTTTCAAATATGCTATTGAAAACAGTGATAATGTCATAGTTATTACAGATATAAATCGAAATATAGAATTTGTCAATGATGCATTTGAATTACATACAGGCTATACAAAAGAGGAAGTGTATGGTCGTAATCCAAATATATTGAAGTCTGATCTTGTATCGGATAAAACGTACAAAGATCTTAATGAGACACTGGACAGGGGAGAAAAATGGCAAGGAGAATTGATTAATCGTAAAAAAGATGGTTCATTATTGTATGAAAAAGCTTCTATTGTTCCTATCTTTATGGATGGTGAACTTGTTCAGTATCTGGCGATTAAACTGGATGTCACAGAATACATCAGACAACAGAAGGTTCTACAACAGTCCGCAACAGTTTATGATACGATAGGAGATGGTATTTTGATCGCCAACAGTGATCAGAAGATCGTTTCGGTCAATAGAGCATTTTTTGATATGTTCGGTTACAGCGAAGAGGAATTGATCGGTAAAGAACCTATGGTGATTATGGATTTTAAACAGGATCCGGTTTTTTATAAAAAAATGTGGCACAAACTTTTGGCAGAGGGAAGATGGTCCGGACGGGTGAACAACAAAGCAAAAAATGGAAGACGAATCCCTATCTGGTTGACCATTGCTGTGGTTAAAGATGAAAAAAAGAAGGTTCAGAATTATATTGCTATCTATACCAATCTAGAAGAGATCATAGAGATGGAAGATAAGGCCAACTACCTTGCCTATCATGACAGTTTGACAGGATTGCCAAACCGAACACAGTTTGAAAAAGAGATTGTAGATATCCTGGAATTGGCTAAGATAGATAATGAAAAAGTAGCTGTATTTTTTATTGATCTAGATCGTTTTAAAGTCATTAATGATACCTTGGGCCATCATATTGGGGATGAGATGTTGATCCACCTTGCCAAACGTATTGAACATTTGAAAACAAAAGAGATGCTGCTTGCACGTATGGGTGGTGATGAATTTGTGATCGTAATGAATTTGAAAAAGGATCAACAAGAGGTTGAAGTTATGGCAGAGAAATTACTCGCTATTATTCGTGAACCTATCAGTATTGATGATTATCATCTCAATACCACAGCAAGTATAGGTATTGCCATCTATCCGGATGACGGTGAAGAGAGAAATGAGATCGTTAAACATGCGGATTCTGCGATGTATTATGCCAAAGAGAAGGGAAAAGACAATTACCAGTTTTATACCAAGCAGCTCTCATTGGATGTTGAAGCACGTTTGGATCTGGAACAAGAACTTTTACATGCTTTAGAGAAAAAAGAGTTAATGCTTCATTATCAACCACAGTATGACCTTAAAAGCAGAAAAGTCATAGGTGCAGAAGCATTGTTGCGTTGGGAAAACCAACAACTAGGTATGGTCTCTCCGGATCGTTTTATCTCTATCGCTGAGGAGACAGGAATGATCATAGATATCGGTTATTATGTGTTTGAAGAAGCTTGTATGGAGTGTATGCGCTGGGAAGGAGAAGGACTTGATATCAAAAATATAGCGATCAATATATCGAGCATTCAGTTTAGAGAAGAGGATGTATTTGAGCGTTTTGAAGCGATCATTCTCAAAACAAAGATACCGGCACATAAAATTGAGATTGAGATCACGGAACGTTTCATTATGGAATACTCAACGACAAATTTGACTATTTTGGAAGACCTCCGCAATATGGGATGCAAGATCTCCATAGATGACTTTGGAACGGGATACTCTTCTATGAGTTACATTAAAAGTCTGGCACTCGATACGATCAAGATCGACAAGTCCTTCATTTCGGAACTTCCTGAAAACAGTCATGATGCGGAAGTCTCAAAAGCGATCATCGCCCTCTCCAAGAGTTTGGGCTATGATGTGATAGCGGAAGGGATAGAGACTAAAGAACAAGAGTTGTTCTTACTTGAAAACGGATGTGATATGGGGCAGGGCTTTTATTTTGCCAAACCTATGAGAAGTGAAGACTTTATGGCTTTTGTCAAAGTACAGAATAAAATTGTATAATCAAATTAATAGATCTCAGAAGGAATAAATATGTTAAAACGTTTAGGATATATCGCTATGGGTGCAATGTTGCTTATTACATTAGGACAGGCAAAAAGTGAAAAAGCTGAAAAAACGCTTGATAAAAATGCCTATGTAGCGGATTGGCAAACTATTTATGGTGGGAAAGAAGATGATATTGCTTATGGTATTGTTGCCCTTGAGAATGGTGACTCTGCCATTGTAGGTACCTGTAAATCGTATGGTGCCAAACGTACAGATATTTGTCTGACTCGGATGACGTCTAAGGGTAAAATGAAGTGGCGTTTATGGCTAGGCGGCAAGAAAAAAGATGAGGGGAGAGCTATTTCCCGTGCGGTAGACGGTTCTATTCTCATTTTGGGACATTCAAAATCTTTTACTGAAAATTATGACTATGACCTATATGTTGCCAAAGTCTCACTTGAGGGAAAACTGGTTTGGGAAAATCATATAGGCGGAAAACGTGATGAGTTTGCCGGGGGGATTGCAGGAACAGATGATGGTGGTGCACTTATTGTTGGTTCCAGTGAATCGTATGGGGATGGCGATAAAAATGCCTATATAGCCAAAGTGGATAAAAACGGAAAGTTACTCTCTGCCCATACGGTCGGTGGTGTGAAAGATGATGTGGCTACAGCATTGACACGTACACGTGATGGGAATATGGTCATGGTAGGTTACAGAGAAGTAGAACGTGCCGGAGATGCAGATTTCTTTGTGTTTAAAATGGACCAGAACGGTAAGCAGATCTGGACAAAAACTTACGGCGGAGAGTATGAAGATACACTTGCTGGTGTGACTGCAACTGTAGATGGCGGTATTGTTGCCATAGGGAAAACACGTTCTTACGGTTCAGAACAGTCCGACCTTACCGTCATGAAATATGATGCCAAGGGTAAACTCATTTGGCATAAGATCTACGGATTTAAATATTATGACTATGGGAATGCAGTAGCAACCACACGTAACGGAGGGTTTATTTTGGCAGGGGGGACGAACTCTTTGGGTAAAGGAAATCACAGTATGTACATCCTTGCTTTGGACAAAGCAGGTGAGCTCATCTGGTCACATGTCTATGGTGGCGAGAGAAAAGATGTGGCACACGGAGCCGCACGAATGTCTGACGGATCGATCATCGTAGTGGGTGAATCAAACTCGTTCAAACGGGCAAAGAACTTCTATATGATAAGACTTCTAAAGAAGTAAATAACAGATTTCCTTAGCTTTTTTAGCTATAATCGCAGTACTAGAATACATACAGGATGATAAATGCAATTTATTGAGACACGAGGGAATGACGGTAAGAAACCAAAGTCTGTTCCATTTTCAGAGGCGATATTGAGTCCAAGTGCCAGTTTTGGAGGACTTTATGTTCCAAAAACACTTCCCGATCTTGGTGAAGATTTTTTAAACAAACACCTTTCAAGCCACTATAAGACACTGGCATTGGACCTGTTACAGGCTTTTGAGATTGATATTGACAAAGAAGTACTCGAAGAGGCAATTAGCCGTTATGATGCCTTCGATGACCCGAAAAATCCTGTTCCTATGGCACAGATAGAAGAGGATTGTTTTGTTTCTGAACTCTACCATGGACCGACACGTGCCTTTAAAGATATGGCTCTGCAGCCTTTTGGGTATATTCTTGGAAATACAGCCGAAAAAAGAGGTGAGAACTATCTTATCATGGCTGCAACCTCAGGTGATACCGGACCGGCAACACTAGAGACCTTTAAGAACCAAAGTAACGTAAAAGTCGCTTGTCTTTACCCTGATGGAGGAACTTCAGATGTGCAAAAACTGCAAATGGTCACAGAAGAGGCGGAAAACCTCAAAGTAATCGGTGTCAAAGGTAACTTCGATGACACACAGCATGCACTCAAAGAGCTTTTGGCTTCAGAAGATTTCAAAGCAGAACTCAATGAGAGAAATATTCAACTTTCAGCAGCGAACTCTGTCAATTTTGGACGTATCATTTTCCAAATTATTTACCATATCCACGCTTACCTTGAAATGGTGCGTCTCAATCAGGTCAAAATGGGTGAAAAAATTTATCTGGTAGTACCTTCAGGGAATTTTGGAAATGCCTTGGGCGGATATTATGCAAAAAAGGCTGGTCTGCCTATAGAGAAGATCCTTATTGCTTCGAACATCAACAACATTTTAACCGACTGGATCAACACAGGTGCGTATGACCTGACAGACAGAGAGTTAGTCTTGACTGAATCTCCTGCGATGGATATTTTAAAATCTTCCAATATTGAGCGTGTTATGTTTGACAAATTTGGTGCAGTTCGCACAAAAGAGCTCATGGAAAGTTTGTCCGAAGAGGGTAAGTATCAGCTGAGTTCAGAAGAATTGGCTTCACTTCAGGAAGATTTTGTTGCAAACTTTTCTACAGATGAAGAGGGTGAAGCGGTGATCACAAAGTATGCAAAAAAAGGGTACATTATGGACCCGCACACTGCTACATGTATGAAAGCCTATGAAGAACTTAGAGAAAAAAATCTGCCTGCAGTTGTTTACTCAACAGCAGAGTGGACGAAGTTCTCTACTACAGTATCAAAAGCACTTGGTGTTAAAGTCGAAGATGACCAAAAAGCATTGAAAATGGTTCAGGAAAATGCCTCTGTGACTGTACCTTCAATGATCTCAGGACTTTTTTCCAAAGAGATCAAACATACTATTGTTGTAGAAAAAGAATCTATAAAAGGAGAAATGTTAAACTTTCTGTAGTTTAGCATAACGTAATGTCCAGAAAAATTCTCATACTTTGTCTTTTCCCTTTTTTTACTGTTCCCGTTTTCTCAAAAGGAAATCTTGAGTGTAGAGTGGTTACAGATGGATTGGCCGATGCCTGTAACCCCTACAGTTCTAAGTTGATTGTTGCAAAAGAGATAAAGTACCGCGCAAATAAAAAAGAACTGATCATCGCTAAAACTCTGCCCGTCCCTAAAAAAGAAACGGTCAAAGTGATTTCTGTTATTGACATGATGGAAAAATATGTTAATGTTGCAAAGCCAATACGTTATGAGGGTAGTAAAAAACGACAACTTGAATCGATGAATATAGAGAGCAAATCTGATGACAATAGACAGTCACTCGCTAAAGAGTTGGATCTTCGTAGAGTAGCGACACTTGAAAAACTAAAAAAAACAGAAAAAGAGGCATATACCAAATATATGAAACAGGTTTCTGACCTGAAGAAGAGTAAAGAGAACATACCTACAACACCTCCTCCCAGTCAGATAACAGGTGAATACAAAATTGAAAAAGGCGATACTTTAAGCACGATTGCCGAGAAATTCTGTTTAAAAACGGGGGATCTTCAAAAGCTAAACAACTTAAAAAAAGAGGATACACTGACGGTAGGTAAAAAGCTTATTCTGCCTATAGAGCAGGAGATGATAGATGTCATCGCTTCAGCAGAATATACTGTAAAATCAGGAGATACGATCGGCGTGATCGCCAAGAACTTTAATCTTAGTTCTTCAAGCATTATCAAATACAACAGACTTGATGAAAAGGCAACGATCTGTATTGGGAAAAAACTTGTGCTTCCTTTCACTTATAAACTTCCTGAACTTGAAAAAAAGCGAAAAAAGAGGCTTGCAAAAGAGAGATCGAAAGATCGTAAACTCAGAATAATCAGAGGCTACGGTAAAAGAAAACTGCGAGTAACTGCAACGGCTTATAGTTCCCACCATGGGCAGACAGATAAAACACCTTTCCTGGCAGCCTGGAACAACCGTATACGACCGGGTATGAAGATCATTGCAGTCTCTCGTGATATGCTCACAACCTATGGACTCAGAAATGGATCAAAAGTAAGGATAAGCGGACTTTCCGGACTCTATACCGTGCGCGACAAGATGAATAAACGCTACAGAAAACGTATCGATATCTATATGGGTGTCAACAGAAGAAGAGCATTGAGATGGGGACGACGGTCTGTAGTCATCCACTTCTAGGAGATAAGTCCGACAGCCTCCTAGTTCAACGCTTCATAAAGCTCAAGTACTTCCAGATACCTTTCACTTTTCTCTTCATACTCTTTTTCAAGTGCTGCCAATTCATCAGAGATCACTTGTAACCCTTTTTCCTGATAACAGCTAGGGTCTCCAAGACAGGCATTTAAATCATCTATGGCATCTTCCATTTTTTCTATCTCATCGGGTAGCATGTCTAGGTCTTGTTGCTCTTTGTAACTCAGTTTGCTCTGCACCTTGTTTTTAGGTTTTTCTTCTTTTTTCTCAGAGCTTTTGATCTCATTTTCAAGTACAGAGAGATCTTTCATTTCTCTTTCAATCTCAAGATACTCAGTATAGCTTTGGTAAGACTCTTCAACCACACCTTCACCTTTAAATATGAAAAGTTTCGAAGCGATCTTGTCTATGAAGTATCGGTCATGGGAAACAAAGAGAAGGGCACCCTGAAAAGAGATGAGTTTGTCTTCCAAAATATTAATGGTCTGTATATCGAGATCATTGGTAGGCTCATCGAGGATGAGACAGTCCACATCTTTTGTAAAAAGCAGTGCCAGGGCGACACGGTTTTTCTCTCCACCTGAAAGTTGCGCTACTTTTTTAGTCATATACTCTTCTGGGAAAAGAAAGGTTTTCAAGTAAGCGAAAACATGCATATGGGAGCCTTGTACATCTACATGGTCCCCACCGTTAGGACAAAAAGTCTCTATGAGGGTATGCTCATCATTGAGCATCTCTCTGTGCTGATCGAAGTAACCAATGGAAAAATCACCCCTTTTAATGGTACCTGCATCCGGTTTCATCCGGTCAAGCAAGAGTTTGAGAAGCGTAGATTTTCCTGCCCCGTTCACACCTACAATAGCAATTTTATCTTTTTGCAATATTCGGGTCGTCAAACTTTCAATAAGCAGTTTATCTCCTATGCTAAAGTTTAGGTTTTCCAACTCAAAAAGCAGTTTTCGTTTGCTGAGTGTTTTTTCACCTTTCCAGCTTTTTTTCTCACGTTCTAGTTCCACTTGCATTTTACGGATAAGCGTAGGGTTCTTTTTCGCCTGTTCTCTCAGTTCAAACACTCTTGCTTTTCGTCCCTGGTTACGTTTTTCACGTGCTCGTACACTTTTGCCTAACCACTCCTCTTCCCGTTTAAGGAATTTGGTTAGGGTGTCATGGGTTTTTGCCAAAGAGAGCATACGCTCCTCTTTGAGACGCAGGTAGTCACGGTAACCGCCTTTATAAGAGACAAGTTTCTGATTTTCCACTTCTGTGACTGATGTGGCAATGGTGTCAATGAAATGCCTGTCGTGAGAGATGAAAAGCAGCGTAAACTTCTCTTTAAGAAGGATCTCTTCCAAAAATTCTACCATGTAGACATCAAGGTGGTTGGTAGGTTCATCTAAAAGCAGTACGTCCGGTTTTTTAAGCACCAAAGATGCAAGTGCTACACGACGCTGTTCTCCTCCGGAGAGTGAAATGACCAGACGGTTTTCATACGCTTTAAGTTTGAATTCCTGCAAAATACGTTCTATTTTGTCATCAAGGTTCCAGGCATTATGGTGGTCAAGATAAGCAGAGATCGTTTCGAGTTTTTCCAACAGTGCTTTGTTTTCAAAATCTTCGGCCACTTCAAGGCTGAGTTTGGCATGAATCTCCTGAGCCTCTTTGAGTTCGGTCAGCTCATTGAGGATGGCATCTCTTACATTCAAAGAGGCATCAAAGGTAGGTTGCTGGGAAAGCATCTCTATATGTACATCGTTACCTATGACACGTTGCCCTTCAGTAGGTTCTTCAGTCCCTAGAGCGATCTTCATCAAGGTTGACTTGCCGCATCCATTTTGACCCACAACAGCAATGCGTTCTCCTTCGTTGAGATGAAAATCAACACCGTCAAGAAGAAGTTTGATATCATACTGCTTTTTTACATTGAAGAGGTCTATGAGTGCCATGGGATGTCCTTGGATAAATATGTCGCAATTATACCAAATAGAGTGGGATTTAAGGCTTGATTTGGTATATTCCATGCATCTGAAACAGAAGGATTTGAATGCTTGAAATAATACTGGCACTCTATACACTCTATACTTTTATGCGTATCTACATCTCAGTGATGCAGATAGGCTACATAAACGATGAAAAACGCAAAGCTCCGGTACTGATGCCTGAAGGTAAATATCTAATAGCCGCGAACTATGCTGTGGCAAAAGAGAAACTTTCTCTGGTCGAAATGTTTGTTGATTATTTGATGTTCGTGTGGTGGGTTATGTTTGGTTTTGCATGGTTGTCGTCTCTTATTTCTGTAGAAGGCAGCATTATGCATGCTGTACTTTTCCTTTTTGGTTTCATCGTTATCAACTTTCTTTCGGGACTTCCTTTCCAGCTCTATCAAACGTTTAAGATAGACGAAGATTTCGGGTTCAATAAAATGACCTTCCCCATGTTCATACTCGATACACTTAAATCTTCAGCACTCTTTTTTATCATTGGTGGTGCGATCTTTGCACTTCTTGCCTGGATCATCTCTTCTTATGCGAACTGGTGGCTTTGGGGATTTTTGCTCATGTTCACCATAGCTGTGATGGCTAATGTGCTGATGCCGTTCTTTATGAGTCTTTTCAACAAATTCTCACCTTTGGAAGAGGGAGAACTCAGAGATGCCATCATAAACCTAATGGATCAGGCAGGCTTAAAGAGTGACGGCATCTTTATTATGGATGCTTCAAAGCGTGATGCCAGACTCAATGCTTTTTTTGGTGGATTGGGAAAAAGTAAACGTGTAGTACTTTTTGATACCCTTGTTGAAAAACTCAATAAAAAAGAGTTGCTTGCCGTACTTGGACATGAGTTGGGGCATTTTTCCCATGGTGATATTTGGAAAAATATCGGCTTGATGGGAGTATTGCTTTTTATCTCTTTTTATCTCTTCGGGCACTTGCCTGACACACTCTTTACCGATATGGGAGTCATCCCTGAAGCCGGTGTGCAGATAGCGATGTTAATGTTGCTGCTTCCACTTGTAAGTTTTGTCTTTACACCGGTTATGTCTTACGTGAGCCGACACAATGAATATGCGGCAGATGAATTTGGTTCCAAGATGGGTGGAAAAGAAAATTTGGTCTCTGCTCTTATGAAACTTGTCACAGAAAACAAAGCGTTTCCAAAGTCCCACCCCTTGGTGATCTTCTTTTACTATACACATCCTCCTGTGTTGGAGAGACTCAAAGAGTTGGGCTATGATGCTTCCAATGTTGTGATTGGAGAAGAAGAAAATATTGAAGAACCGGCACTTCCAAATGACGGGATCTTTGCTTATATGGACAAAGAGTCAGAGTAGAGGTTTAGCCCTCTAGCTCTTTTGGTCTTGCTTGTACGAACCATAAAAACTGTGCTTCAGAAGTTAGGAGATCATTTACATCTCTGATCTCTACTTTTATCTTTAGCAAAGCCCTTCCTTTTTTTTCAAACTGCATTTTAAATTTTGCTACATCTTCTTTATCAACGGATGAATAGGCAGATATCTTTTGTGCCGCAGGTTTTTTGTATTTGATCTGAGCATCTCTTAGAAGAGGAATAACCTTTTGTTTCAGGTCAGGAAAAAGTGTTTGCAGGTGCATGCCGCTTTCTGTCTCAGCCAAAGTGAACTGTGCCGCAGCATGAATGGTTTCTACATGGTTGTAAATGTTGTTCTTCATACTCAAAGAGAGCAGTTTATCATTCTCTTTGATGCCAATATACTTTACAAAAGGAATGTCTGTTGCTTGAATGGTACCTTCATTCAGATACCTTTGACTCACAGAGTCCGTCATCAGCCTTTTGATGATATGGTCTTTTGCATTTTTAACATTTTCCATGATCTTTGCCGTAGGGATCTGGTAGTTGCTAATGGCAGTATTGAATTCTTTTAGTCTCTTCTTGATAGGGGTATCCTTCTTCGAGGTGGTTATGATTGCTTATTATAGTTGATTCTCTTTAACCTTTAACTAACAAGTCATCTTAGGGTATAATCCTATACTTGAAATGGGGGAAAGTGATGACAATCAAAGCATGTTTACTGTGGGCAAAAGAGAAACTGACAGAGAGCTGTGAACGCCCGCAATATGAAGCGGAACTTCTGCTTGCATACCATTTGAAAAAAGACCGTATCTTTTTGATCACACATGAAAATGATGAAGTAGAAAAGCAAAATTTCTATGAAGAACTTGTAAACAGACGTGCTGCCCATGAACCTTATGAATACATTGTGGGGTTTGCCAGTTTTTATGACATTGACCTGGCTGTAGAACCCGGTGTACTGATCCCCCGACCAGAGACGGAAATACTCATTGACCTGACTGCAAAGATCATTGAAAAAGAGCATATTAAGCATATTGCAGAAATAGGTGTAGGAACAGGTGCCATTTCCATTGTCCTGGCACGGAAATTTCCCGAACTGAAGATCATTGCAACCGATATTTGTAAAGACCCTCTACGTGTAGCCAAGAAAAATATTGAGACTTTTGGTCTGGACGAACAGATCGAACTAAGAGAATCAAACCTTATTGATGAAGTGGATGAGTCATTAGAACTGGTGGTATCAAACCCTCCATACATTGCTGAAGATTTCATACTTAAGTCAAATGTGGTGGATCATGAACCCAAAGAGGCACTTTTTGGTGGTAGAGTAGGGGATGAACTGCTAAAACAGATCATTGTTGATGTACGAAGAAAAGGTGTGCGATTTCTCGCCTGTGAGATGGGATATGATCAAAAAAAGGCTATTGAAGATTTCATTAAAGATTTTGAGATAAAATACATAAAATTTTACAAAGACCTTGCCGGTTTTGACCGCGGGTTCATCATCAAATTCAGGAAATAAAAATGAATAAATATTTTAGAATGACAACCATAGCAT
>FXBE01000150.1_pt1 | contig 12100 bp, 13 predicted proteins | sample 5335311 | NCBI WGS metagenome assembly FXBE01 (sample SAMEA103928390, study PRJEB20085) | sediment metagenome | biome: marine biome; feature: hydrothermal vent; material: sediment | place: Atlantic Ocean | collected 2013-08-06T02:46:56 | depth 0.05 m | reverse complement strand
GTACAGGCTCTTGTATGCTGTAAACATTTGAAATCAAGTGTTGTATAGTTTTTGAAATAATCAAGCGATATCCTGTTTGCATGATCAGAAGGATTACAATCTAATTTTTCTATTCATGCTATACTATCCTTACCAAAACAAAAGGATGGAGATGCCTGAGCTTATCTTTGTTATCGATCCTATGTGCTCATGGAGTTGGGGGTTTCACCCGGTGATAGAGGAGCTGCGGCACAGGCATGGTGCGAAATACACCTACGCTTTGGTTGTAGGCGGTCTGCGTACCACAGGTGATATGGCATGGAATCCACGGAGCAAAGCCTATCTCAGGCAAAACTGGGATGCAGTCAGTCAACGCACAGGTCAGGTCTTTTCGCCCAGCCTGCTTGAGCGGGATTCTTTTGATTATGATACATATCCCGCATGCAAAGCACTTGTCACAGTGAGGGCATTATGGGGAGATGTGGCCTCTTTTGAGTACCTCACCAGGATACAGGAGGCCTTTTATACAGGAGGTATAGATATCACTTCTGCAGAAGTGCTGACACGCTATGTCACACAGGATAGATCAGCATTTCAGATATTTTTTGCAAGCGAGAAAGCAGAAACACTGATGCATCATGATTTTTCCAAAGCGCGTGCGATGGGCGCCAATGCCTTTCCCTCTATCGTAAAGATAGACAAAGAGGGACATATGGTTTGCATGAAAGGCTACAGGAGACTGGAGGAGATCCTGGATCTCTCATAGCGGGGAGAGAGGATCAGGCATCGATCTCCTGTAGCTTTGCTTCAAACCGTGCTACGATCTCCTCATCGATATCAGCAGCGATCTCCAGTTGTTCAAACAGTGCATCGATCTCCTGTTGCATGAGGCCTATCTCTTTGGAGAGCGTCATGATCGCGTCATTGTTGTCTTGCTTGGATGCCTCTGTGAGCTCCTGGTTTTTGGCTGACATCTGCGTTTCAAGTTTCTCTATTTTTGCTTCATGTTCGGCGATCTCTTTGGTGTAGGGTTTGCGCTCGGCATTGCGTTCGTTCATGACAGCTTTGCGCAGTTTTTTACGCTCTTTGTGGTGGAGCGTGGGTTTCTTCTTTTTGGGCTTGCTGATTCCCTCCTCCTCTTCCCATCCGATCTTCTCCAGAAAGTCTGCATAGCTGCCATCAAAATATTCTGCTCCGCCCTTGTGAAAAATGATCAGAGCATCTGCCAGACGGTGCAGCAACATCTCAGAGTGTGTGACCATAATGAGAGAGCCCTCAAAGGCATCTATGGCATCTGCCAGTGCATCGATGGACTGCATATCGAGGTGGTTGGTCGGCTCATCGAGGAAGAGCAGGTTGGCAGGCTTGGCGATGATCTTTCCCAGCATCACACGACTGCGTTCACCTCCTGAGAGTACTTCGATCTTCTTATCGCCCAGCTCTCCGCTAAACATCATACGCCCTGCGATCTGGCGCGCCTGAGGGATGCCGATATCCTTAGACATAGAGGCGATCTCTTCGACGATGGTATGCTGGGTGTTGAGTCTCTCTATGTTGGTCTGACCAAAGTGTCCAAAAACCGTAGAGGGGTGATACTCCAGAGTGCCTTGCTGCTCAGGCAACTCTCCTGCGATATAGTTGAGCAGGGTAGATTTTCCTTTGCCGTTCTTGCCAATGATAGCCAGTCTCCTGCCTTTTTCCATGGCAAAGGTGAGTTGTGAGAAGAGAGGCACATCAGGATCATAGCCAAAGCCCAGATCCTCAGCACGGAAGATCACTTTGGCAGGGGTATCGTGATAGTGAAACCTAAAAGAGAGATTGGCATCACAGCTCAGGTCTTCCATCTCTCCCATTTTGTCCAGTTCCTTCTGCTTGGATTGTGCGAGGGCTGCGGTGGAGGCTCTGGCTTTGTTGCGTGCGACAAACTCTTCCAGTTCTTTGCGTTTTTTGTCCTGGTTGGCTTTGGTTTTTTCATAGGTTTCATCGGCAAGTTCGAGGGTACCGTAGTATTTGTGACTGTCACCGCTGACCAGATGCAGGTCCTTGCGTTGTACCCCCATGGTGTGTGTGGTCACGGAGTCCATGAAGTCTCGGTCGTGCGTGATCAGTATCACCTCTCCGTCAAACTCACGGATAAACCCGCGTAGCCAGCGCAGGGAGAGGATATCCAGATAGTTGGTAGGCTCATCGAGCAGAAGCAGGTTGGGCTCAGTGGCGAGGAGTTTTACCAGATTGATCCGTATCTGAAACCCTCCGGAGAAACTGAGGGGGTCTTTGTCCAGATCCGCCTCTGTAAACCCCAGCCCAAAGAGAAGCTTCTCGATCTTGTAAAAGTTCCACTGTTCATCCTCCGGCAGCACCAGTGCACACTCCTCACGCACTGTAGGCTCAGTAAAGACCAGATGCTGTTTGAGCGTGCCGATACGGTAGTTTTTGGGGATAGAGATGCTGCCGCTGTCATGAGGCTCTTCGCCGAGTATCATCTTGAAGAGAGTGGACTTGCCTGAGCCGTTACGCCCGACAAATCCGATCTTTTGCCGACTCTGCATTTTGAAATTCACAGTGTCGAAGAGCAATTGCCCGCCGAAGCTTTTGGAGAGGTTGGTGAGTTGTATCATGATGGGCTGTCCGGTTGTTTTTGGGAATTATAGCAGAAAGATGTTGGGTGGAGATTGTGGCTAAGGTTTCTGCTGCTGCAGCCTCTTTTTCTGTATCATTCCATAGAGGGTGATCATGATCCAAAAGATTTCGATGAGCAGTGAGCCGAGGTTGAAATGTACCAGCAGCGAGATGGTCAGCAATACAGCACCAATGAGGTTGAGGTACTGATAGAGAGAGGAGTCAAAATCCGTCTTTTTGGTCTGCAGCAAAAAGTAGGCGTAGACGATAAAAAGCATCCCGACAAATCCGATGATCTGATAGATATCCATAGTGATAGGTTTCATGCCGTGATTGTAGCGGAAAAATGGTTTGGGCGGGGTGTATGCGTGGGCCATGGTGTCCTCTCCCTGACAACAATGTACATACAAGAAATGTTTGATTGTTTTATACAGTTTGTTTTATGGATACATGATTTTTATTGTGTCCAAATTCATGTCGGGGAGAGGACACCCCGACCTACGTAAATGATGAATAATCCCATATGTATATATCTTCTGCAATTTCATGGGTTGGATTATGCACCACAGTGCTCTTGATAGTCAGCATTTTTTACACGTGACTGTATATCATCAATATTGCTTACCATAAAAGACTTACGCGCATTATCGTTGATGAGTATCTTTTCTATGATTCCCTCTCTGAGGGAGCGCAAATATTCTAAAAAAAGTCTGCATTTTGTTCATTTGTCTCTAGTTGAATCTGCATGAATGCTCCTTCTTTTGATGTATTATACCTGCTTTTGTTCACCAAGCCAACCCTTCAAATACTCCACCTGCTCCAGTGTCCTTGCTGTAGCTGTGCCACCTTCTGATGCTCTGGCATTCATAGAGGCACGGTTGTCGAGCAGTGCGATGACCCCCTCGTCTATACGCGCGTCTATACTTTGTAGATCAGCCAAGCTGAGCTCTGAGATATCCAGGCCCTTCTCCTCTGCCAGATTGACGACATTGCCGGTGATGTGATAGGCATCGCGGAACGGCAGATCCTGCTCTCTGACCAGGTAGTCTGCTAGATCTGTGGCGCTCAAGTGCCCTACCATACATGCGGCTTCCATTGCCTCTTTGTTTACAGTCATATCGGCTATCATCTCATTGAGAACCTGTAGGCTGAGTGTGGCGGTGCGTACGGAGTCGAAGACACCCTCTTTGTCCTCTTGCATATCTTTGTTGTAGGCCAGAGGCAGTCCCTTCATCACGGTCAGGAGTGCCACGAGGTTGCCGTTGACACGTCCCGTCTTGCCGCGGAGGAGCTCCGGGATATCGGGGTTTTTCTTTTGCGGCATGATGGAGCTGCCGGTGGCATGGCGGTCTGAGAGGGTGATCCATTTGAACTCTGCGGCAGACCAGAGGATCAGCTCTTCGCTGAGGCGGCTGATATGCATCATCATGGTGCTGATATTAAAAAGGATCTCCAAGGCAAAATCACGATCACTGACAGTATCGAGGCAGTTGGGTGTTGGTGCTCCAAAGCCCAGAGATGCAGCAGTCTGTCGGCGGTCGATCGGATGGGGTGTGCCTGCCAGAGCGGCACAGCCGATGGGAGAGAGATTGTTACGTTCGTAGGAGCTGATGAAACGCTCGTAGTCACGCTTGAGCATAGTGGCATACGCCAGCATATGGTAGCCGAAGTTGATGGGCTGGGCATGCTGGAGGTGGGTCATGCCCGGCAGCAGTGTGCTACTGTGCGTCTCGGCTACTGTGACGAGGGTCTCGATGTTTTGCAACAGGAGTGCTGCGATAGCCTTGTTGTGCCTGAGGACAAAGAGCCTGAAGTCCAGTGCCACCTGGTCATTACGGCTGCGTGCGGTGTGGAGGCGTTTGCCTGCATCACCGATACGGCGGGTCAACTCTCCCTCGATCGCCATATGAATATCCTCTTCGCCGCCATCGAGCGTCAACTTCCCTGCTTCGATATCGGCAAGTATCTCTGTCAGACCCGCGTCGATCTGTGCCTGATCCTCTGTGCTGATAATCCCCTGTTGTACCAGCATTGCGGCATGAGCCCTGGAGCCCCTGATATCCTCTGCATAGAGTACCTTGTCGAAGGGCAGAGAGTCATTGAGTGCTTTGAGGAGCTGTGAGCTTTCTGTCTGGATACGTGCGGATGCGATGTGTTTTCCCATGGTTTTTTCCTTGGTGGGTCAGGCGTTGAATATTTACCTGTGGTCGACATGGCAACGCCAAACCCTTATTGTTGTCCGGGTCCGGTGTATGCATGTGACCCAGTCGAGACGAAAGCACCCCTCACTGGATTAACATGGTAGCACCAGACTCCTGTTTGGAAGTATTTTACCGTAAAGTCGATTTGAGATATACTTTGGTATGACAATGACAAAAGAACTCACAGACAAAAACTACGACAAAATCATCAAAAACAATGACAAGCCTGTCTTTATAGACTTCTACTCGCCTACCTGTGGCCCCTGTCAAATACTGGGGACCTTTGTAGAAGAGAAGCTTATGGCATATGGAGAGGAGAACGGTGTACAGGTGGTCAAATGCAATGTCGCCACCAATCCCAAACTTGCCGGTGCTTTCAAGATAGACTCCGTACCCTTCACCATTGCAGTATTGCCCGATGAGCAACTGAAGTTCCCGGAGATCGGGATGAAGGATGAGGGGTACTATTATAAGATCATTGACAAACTGGCCGGGAAGAAAGGGTTTTTCTCTAAAATTTTTGGTTAAGTTGATTTATCTGTTTTTGTAGGCATGCGGGCTGATAGCGTATGATTTTTTGAAATTTCTAACAAAGTGGCTTTGGTCGTAAAAGCCTGCCTCCAGCGCGATCTCTGCTAAAGAGAGATTATTATTCTGCAACATGAGGGCTTTGGCATGGTGGATGCGCTGATCAATGAGAAAGGCCTGAAGGGTGAGTCCGAAGTGCTGCTTGAAGCGTCTGGAGATATGGGCGGTGCTGTAGCCGGTATGGGCTGCGATGGTGGCGGCAGAGATATCTTGATCGATATGGGAGAGAATGAACTGTTTGATCTCTTCGAAAAGCAGTGCCTCGTCAGGGGGAGATGTGCTGTCTGCGTATTCCCAAAAGAGTCTTTTGAGCAGCGTAGCAAGTGCTGTCTCGGCCTCACCTCTGGAGAGTGTTTGCTGACTGATCTGTGTGATGATCTCCATGAGTTCCGTGCTATAGTTTTGGTCAGAAATGATAAGTTCTCTCATGGGCAGCAGCCGCTCTGTATCGAAAATCTGCTGCTGTATCTCCAGTACCCATGCTTTTTCGAAATGTAGATTGTAGTAGGGGAGAGGTACAGAGGAGAGAGGGCGTGTCAGGTGTACCTGATCGGGGCAGAAGAGGGCGATCTGCCCAGGATGCAACTGCACTTCTATGTCGGGATGGTAGGCGATGCCGATCTCTCCTGCACCGATCATGCAGAGGCTAAAGGTAGGATGGGAGTGCTTGGCAAAGTGCCGAAAGGATTCGAGGTTTTGCTTGAGCTCTGCGTAGATCCGTCCCTGATGATCTTTTAGTTTGGTGATGCTGTTCTGATCCACTTTTTTCCTTGTGTCAGTTTTGTACAAGACATAACCCTGCTTCTGTGTTACAATGCTTACAAAATATGTTAGGATTATACCATGAACTACCAAGAAACATTCCGTACAGCGCTTCAGAGTGCCTGGGTGATCATCAAGCTCGTGATCCCCATCTATATTTTGGCGGATATTCTCTACTACTACAATGTGCTGGAGCGGGTAGCCTTTCTCTTTGAGCCTTTTACTGGGATGCTTGGCTTGCCGGCTGAGGCGGCACTGAGTATCATCTCAGGGATGTTTCTCAACCTCTATGCGGCCGTGGCCTTCGCTGCACCGCTGGAGATGTCGCCACATCAATGGAGCGTGCTGGCGATCTTTCTGGGGGTCTGTCACTCCCTGATCGTGGAGAATGTCATCATGAAGAAGCTTGGTATTTCCAATCTTTACTCCTATGCCCTGCGTTTTGGCGGCGGATTGGTTGTCGCCTGGATCGCATTTCAGATGCCGTCTGAGTGGTTTTCTGCGACTGTGACCTCAGAGACCTTTACCCAGAAACACTATGCAGACTTTACGGATCTGATCACGACATCTCTGGGCAGCGCTGTGATGTTGACGGTCAAGATCATCCTTTTGATCTCCGTGCTGATCTTTGTCATGGATTGGATCAAGGGCCGCCCTTTTGTCAAAAACTCTGCCAAAAATGTGAGCAAGGGTTTTACGATCACTGTCGGCATCATCCTCGGCATTACCTACGGAGCGGGGGTACTGATCAAGGAGAAGCAAAGCGGGGCATTGAGCCGTGATGATATTTTCTATATCGGTACCTTTTTGATGATTTGTCATGCGATCATAGAGGATACACTGCTCTTCGTGATCTTCGGAGCGGATCTGACGATGGTCATTGCGATCCGTGCTGTGGCGGCACTGCTGATCTCATCACTGTTTTTATATATTTACCAAAGGAGCACACATGGCAATACTGATCTATCATAAAGAAATCTATGTCCGCAACTGGGTCAAGGCACTCAAAGGAGCGGATAAGACACTCGATATCCGCATCTATCCGGAGACAGGAGATGTGGAGGATATTACATTTGGTATCACGGCAGCAGGATATCCCGAGGGGCTCTGGAATCGCTTTCCCGGGCTCAAGGCACTCTCCTCCATCGGCGCAGGGGTGAGCCATATATTGGAGGATAGCACCCTTCCGCCGGACCTCCCGGTACTCAAGCTGGTGGACAAGCGTCTCAATCAGTCGATGTGGGAATATATCCTCGCCACAGTCACGTATTGCAGCAAACACCTCCATCGCTATCAGATGCAGCAGCGTGAAAGTGTTTGGAAGGAGCTTCGACCCAACAGTTTTGACCGGACGACGGTAGGGGTGCTGGGGCTGGGAAGTATCGGCAGTTTTGTGGCGCAGCATCTGGCAACACTTGGTTTTGTGGTCAAGGGTTTTGCCAACTCACACAGAGAGATAGAGGGCGTAGAGGTACTGAAACTCTCCGAGGCATCCGATGAGGTCATGGCATCGGTGGATATCTGGATCTCTATCCTGCCGCTGACTCCACAGACGGAAAATATATTTGATCAGTATTTTTTCTCTCGCCTCAAGGAGGGTGCAGTGCTGATCAATGTCGGCAGAGGGCACCAGGTCGTCGATGATGATTTGATCGATGCGTTGGATTGCGGGCAGCTCTCCTATGCCTACCTGGATGTCTTCAGAGAAGAGCCGCTGCCAGAGTCACATCCTTTTTGGCGACACCCACAGATCTCCATCACGCCGCATATCGCCAGTATCACCAGCCCCCGAAGTGTGGCAGGACAGATCGTGAGCAACTACTACCGTGCACTTGCGGGAGAACCGCTTGACAATGTGGTGGACAGGGGGCTGGGATACTGATGGAGATCGACCTGCTTACGCTCTTTTTGCTGTTTTTGGCAGGAGGCTTTGCCGGATTTGTAGATGCGATCGCCGGAGGCGGAGGGATCATCGCCTTGCCGGCACTGCTGGCAGCGGGCGTGCCGCCACACCAGGCACTGGCGACCAATAAACTGCAGGGAAGCTTCGGCAGTCTTACTGCCGCAGCAAATTATGCACACAAAGGGATGTTACATCCCAAAGAGTTGGGTATGGGCGTATGCTTTACATTGATGGGTGCAGCGGCTGGGACACTTCTGGTACAGTATTTTCCTGCAAATGCACTGGAGAACACTATTGTGGCGATGCTGGTATTGATCTTTCTGTACACGCTTTTCTCTCCCGATCTTGGCAGGATCGAGAAACATGCAGTCATGAACAAGAAGGTGTTTTATCTGCTTTTTGGATGGTTCCTTGGGTTTTATGATGGGTTTTTTGGCCCAGGTACGGGAAGTTTCTGGACGATGGCACTGATCCTGATGCTGGGGCTGGATCTCAAGCAGGCCACAGCGCAAACCAAGCTCTTTAACTTCACCAGCAACATCGTCTCATTGGCACTGTTTGTCTATGCCGGACTGGTGATATGGACGATAGGCCTGGTGATGGGGGCAGGGCAGATAGTCGGAGCCTATATCGGCTCCACAATGGTGAGTAAAAAAGAGGTGAAATTCATTCGGGTGTTCTTCCTGGTCGTGGTAGGTGCCACGATCTTGAAGCTGTTGTTGAGTTGACTATTCGTCTATACATATCTCTTTTTTAATGATATGCACGATAGTTTGTGCAAATACAAGAAGTGTCATGATCGTAGCTACGGTTACCATGATATATGACATATAGAGGTTGAAGCTATCACCCATTTTGTGATACATGAGCATAGAGGCTATAGACATTGCCGCCAGCGGGAATATGAATGCCCACCATGATATAGCATATTTGATACCAACAAATTTGGGCGACATAAATGCCAGCATAAAGGTAAAGAACAGTGCAATAGAGTAGAGAAAATGTGCAAATACATCTATGGTATGGTAGAGCTTGAAATAGGCTATAAATGCTACTGCCGGAGGTGCCAGCATGATAAACAGTGTGGGTAGAAATTTTTGTGCTAGCTGATGGTGGAATACGACACGATTGAGTATAATACTAAGCAATATAACCCAGAAAAAGAGACCTACGCTAAAGTAATACATCAATACAGAGTGAGACGCAAGCCCAACACCACCTACGGGCACAAGCACATTACCAACGATCGGGATGAACCAAGCCGGATTGGAGTGATTAATCTCTTGGTTATGAGAGATCCAGAATGTGATAGTGTAAAGTGTCATAAAAGTATGCATAGCAGTTCCAGCATACCAAAACCAACTGCCAATAGCAGGGTAGTCATGTCGTGTGATGATGGCTAGCATGAGCATGGATATGGAGATAGCCGAGAAGAAATTTATCCTCACGGGATGTCTCCATTCTGCTGCCACCTCAGATGGATATACGAGCAGCTTGATGATATATATCAATCCAATAATACCAAACAACCCCAACGCTACGTACTCCATATAGTATGGCACCCAACCAGCCAACCCGATGAACTCCTCCGCTTTTTGGAAGGCGATGGTCAAGCCGCTGATCCCCATAACGATAGAAAACATCATGACCGGGAAGTATTTGAGGCGGCACTTCCTGTGTTCTGGAGCATCGGCCCCTGCTATTTCAATATTTTTTGCCTGTCCGTCCATTAGATAGATCCTTTTATATAAGTTTTTATGATAATTTTTATCATATTTTGTAATAAAAGTGAATAGTAGCAAAAGAAAGCTTAAATGGGAGGTAACTTATCTGAATTGGAGAGCACCACAGTATAAGAAGCGTAAAAACAGAAATTCATCTATTTATACTATAATGATGCATCACTTTTTGGAGGCTCTATGCAGAAACCTACACTCTTGTTACTGGAGGACGATAGTAACCTCAATGAAACTATATGTGAGTATCTCGAAGAACACGGCTATGATATAGATGGTATCTATGATGGCTATGATGCAGAAGATAAGATCTATGAAAACAACTATGATCTGCTGCTGCTGGATGTCAATACCCCCGGTATCAATGGCTTTGAGGTACTCAAAAATGCCAGAGATCAGGGAATAAAGACTCCGGCAATCTATATTACATCACTTAACAGTGTGGATGACTTGGAACAGGGATTTGAGAGTGGATGTGATGATTATATCCGTAAGCCATTTGCGCTCAAAGAGCTGTTGATCCGTATAGAGACGCTTATCAAACGAGGGTTTTATCACCAAGAGCAGGAGCTTATGGAGATAGATGACACGATACGATATGATCCCAAAAATTCCCTGCTGTATGTGGATGATCAGGAGGTGCAGCTCAGTCCCAAAGAGGCTACACTGCTGAAGCTGTTTTTGCAATCATCCGGACAGACGCTTTCCCATGAGAGGATTTTTGGCAAACTGTGGGGCTACGATGAGGAGCCAAGCGATACATCACTCAGAACCTATATCAAAAATCTGCGCAAAATTATAGGAAAGGATAGAATTGTCAGTGTCAAAAAGCAGGGATACAGATATTCACCTAAGAGGTGAGTCTCAAGCACGCAGGAGATTTTTATCCATCTATCTTTTTTTGGTAATACTTTTGCTGGCTATTGTGGATTTCTATTATTATAGATCCCAAGAGCAGCTCATGCTTGCCAATCAGCGTATCAAGATGATGGAGTTTGCCACGACCCAGTCACGTAAACTCAAGCAGCTGCATCGACATTTTCCTCATGATACCCTCTATCCAAGAAACAGCCATTTTGAGAGTGCCATCTATGATCTGGAGTATCAAAAGATATTCTCCACACTCAAAGAGCCTACCGTGCACTTAGATCAAGATGTCTATCATATCGGTAAACATTTCCACTTGGTAAAGATCCTTTCTGATTATTATCTTGGGGCAAAGTATCTGATCATCGAGGTAGCAGAGGATAGAGACTGGTATGGCGCCATGTATAAAAAGATGATCTTGTGGACGCTACCATTACTGTTGCTGCTTCTTGGCATAGGGATTTATCTCTCCAAGCTCTTTGTCAGACCCATGAGTAACTCCATTATGCTGCTTGATAGATTTATCAAAGATACCACGCATGAGCTTAATACCCCCATCAGTGCAATTTTGGCAAATATGGAGATGATAGATCAAGACAGTATCACAGAGTCAAACAGCAAAAAGTTCAAACGCATAGCCATCGCAGCCAAAACTATCTCAACTCTGTATGAAGATTTGAAATTTGGATTACTGGAGAGCAACAAAAAAACCAACGATGAGGAGATCGAGCTTGAGGAGTTGGTGGCAAATAGGTTGGAGTATTTTGACCTGCTTATGGAGTCCAAAAAGATCGAGCTCATTCAAAGTCTAAGCCCATCGACAATATATGCAGATAAAAAGCTCATAGCCAGAATCATAGACAATCTACTCTCCAATGCCATCAAATACAACAAAAGAGGCGGCAAAATAGAGGTAGTATTAGATCAGGGGATTTTATCTATAGAGGATAGCGGTATCGGAATGAGTGAGGAGCAGATTGCAAAAGTTTTTGACAGATATAGTAGGTTTAGCACATCTGAGGGGGGATTTGGGATAGGGTTAAATATCGTCAAACAAATCGCGGATAGATACAGTATCCAAATAGAGATAGACTCCGCCCCTAAAGCAGGCACCAAAATCACACTAAAGTGGCAAAGATGAAAAGGATACTTATATTCATGATGGCTGTCACAACTCTATGGTCTCAAAACTCCTTTGAACGAAACTGCATCCCATGTCACACCGAGAGAAAAGTCTCCCTGCAAAAATCCTATATGAACGCACTACTTGTCTATGGAGGCAAAAAAAACATGAAAGCCGCCTTGGAATACTATTTCAGATATCCCAACAAAAGCACATCAGTGATGGACGAGGAGTTCATCCGAAAATACGGCATCAAAGAGCCCATGAGTCTGGATCCCAAAGAGATGGATGAGGCACTTGATGCGTATTGGGATAGATATAC
>FXBE01000149.1_pt1 | contig 12118 bp, 13 predicted proteins | sample 5335311 | NCBI WGS metagenome assembly FXBE01 (sample SAMEA103928390, study PRJEB20085) | sediment metagenome | biome: marine biome; feature: hydrothermal vent; material: sediment | place: Atlantic Ocean | collected 2013-08-06T02:46:56 | depth 0.05 m | reverse complement strand
CAACACCTGTCGCAGCACCTATTGCTACACCCGAAGCCAATGCCTGCTCTTCAGGTGTACATCCTGTAAAAAGCAATGATGAAGCCAGGGCACCCGCAAGTGTTATTTTTTTAAGATTTTTCTTTATCATAAAGTCTTCCTTTCTTTTTCTATTAACATTATACTATACAGTAACTGTGAAGAAATTGTGTTATAAAGCAGCATTATATATACACTTTAAATTAAATTAATTTATTAAATGATATAATATTAATGTATTATTTAAATTAATTAAGGAGAATGAAATGAAATCGTACACCAAAGTACTACTGGCAGGGATACTTCTTGCTTTTGTATATAATCCTGATTTAATGGCAGATAAGGTTAATATGGATGCCGTACATACTATGGAGATCAAATTGGCAAACCTTGAAGTGGACATCAGTAAGGAACATATGAAACTGATAAAAAGAGAAGTGGAACTTAATAAGTTAAAGGTCAAATCACTTTCAAGAAAAAAAGTGGATAGAAAGAAAATGGAAGTAAAGTTGGCCGAAATAGAGTCTAACCTTGCAAAAGACAAACTGCGCCTCTCAGAAAGAGAAGAAAAATTCTATGAAATGAAATTTGCCCTGGCAAAAGAAAAACAATAAAATAGAAGTACCTCCAGAGAGGTACTTACGATCGGCATTAAGATATGTTGACCTTGATCTCGCCGTTGTCGACATCGAATTTAACATTCGCACCTTCGGCGACTTTATCCTCGAGTATCAACTCTGCCAGTCGGTCTTCGACTACTTCATAAAGCGCTCTTTTAAGCGGACGCGCACCGTATACAGGATCAAATCCGGCTTCAGCGATGTAGGCTTTTGCGCTGTCACTCAGTGAGATCGTAATATCTCTTTCCGCCAGTTTACTCTGGATACTCTTAAAGAGAATATCCACAATGCTTGTGATCGCTTCAAGATCAAGCGGATTGAAAATGACAATGTCATCCAAACGGTTAAGAAACTCCGGTTTGAAGTTTCTCTTCAGCTCATCATTGACCGCTGTACGTCTGTCCTCAGGGTCTTTGAACTCCATGATCTTGTCTGACGCAATGTTGGAGGTCATAATGATAATGGTATTTTTAAAGTCTACCGTAACCCCTTTGTTGTCTGTCAGACGACCGTCATCAAGAACCTGCAAAAGCGTGTTGAAGACATCCGGATGCGCTTTTTCGATCTCATCGAAGAGTACGACAGAGTATGGCTTGCGTCTTACCGCTTCAGTCAACTGGCCACCCTCCTCATAACCGACATATCCCGGAGGTGCACCGACCAGTCTGCTGGCTGCATGTTTCTCCATGTACTCAGACATATCGATACGGATGAGCGACTTCTCAGAATCAAAAAGAAACTTCGCAAGGGTTTTAGCTACCTGTGTCTTACCGACACCAGTTGGTCCAAGGAACATAAAACTTCCGATAGGTCTGTTGACATCGGAAAGCCCTGCTTTGTTACGCTTGATAGCACGGGCAACCGCTTTCAGTGCTTCACTCTGCCCTACAACTTCTTCTTTCAAAATGCTCTCAATGGCAAGGATCTTCTCTTTTTCACCCTGAAGCATTTTATTTACAGAAATACCTGTCCAGCGTGAAACGATACTGGCGATCATCTCTTCATCCACCGAGTTTTTAAGTAAAGTACCCTCAGACATCATTTGTGCCCATTTGTCTTCTAAGTCTTTTAGTTTTTCCTGCTCAGCAGGTATCTGCCCATACTCGATCTCAGCAGCTTTGTTGAAGTCACCTTCACGCTTGACCTGCTCTGCTTTGTTCTTCAGAGACTCAATGGTTGACTTGATCTCAGCGATCTGGTTAAAGACCTCTTTTTCATTGTCGAACTGGTTTTGCAGTGAAGTACGCTTCTCTTCCAAGTCAGCAAGCTCTTTTTCTATCTCTTCAAGTCTGCTGTCATTCTTGCTGCCCTCTTCCATCTTCAAAGCTTCTTTTTCAACCTGAAGCGTAGAGATCTCTCTTTTCGCTTTGGAAAGATCCGTAGGTTCAGACTCTATCTGCATTTTCAACTCTGCTGCTGCCTCATCTATGAGGTCAATAGCTTTATCCGGTAAAAATCTGTCCGTAATGTAACGGTCAGACAATTTTGCTGCAGCAACCAGTGCCGCATCGGTAATGGTTACATTATGGTGCGCTTCCAGTCTGTCTTTGATACCTCTAAGGATCTGAAGTGCTTCATTGATACTCGGTTCATCCACTTTGACTGGCTGGAATCTTCTCTGAAGTGCCGTATCTTTTTCAAAATACTTTCTATACTCTTTGAGTGTGGTTGCCCCGATGGTATGCAACTCACCACGTGCCAAAGCAGGCTTCAAGATGTTCGCTGCATCGTTTCCGCCCTCCGAAGCACCTGCACCGACAATCGTATGGATCTCATCAATAAACAGGATGATATTGGCTGACTCTTTGACTTCATCGATGACCGCTTTGAGTCGCTCTTCAAACTCACCTCTATACTTTGCACCGGCAATAAGACGGTTCATGTCAAGAGAGATGACTTTCATGTTCTGAAGGCTCAAAGGTACTTCTTTGTTGACAATACGCTGTGCAAGCCCTTCAACAATGGCTGTTTTACCAGTTCCGGGCTCCCCAATGAGGATCGGGTTGTTCTTGGTCTTACGGATAAGGATCTGCATCATTCTCTGCACCTCTTCATCCCTGCCGATCACCGGATCCAACTCTCCGTCAAGTGCTTTCTGGTTCAAGTCTATTCCGTACTGCGCCAACGCTTCCAGTGTCTCATCACCGGACTGCGAATCGATCTGCTTGCCGCCGCGAATGCCTTCAAGCGTTTTCCTGAACTCAGAAATATCAAGATACTTCCCTAAAATATCTCTGAGGAAACCCTCTTCCGCATTGGCAAGCAGCCAGGCATCCACTGCAAGATACTGATCTCCGTTGGAAGCCATGACCCCTTCTGCATTCTGCAAAGAACGAACCAGATTCTGACCCAGTTTGATATTTTCCTTGGTCACTGTTGAAACGGTAGGTAATTTATTCGCTGCAGACTTTGCTTCCAGCTCAATGGCCGCTTTCTCCGCATTCATCTTGTTCAGAGCCTGATTTAATATTGAATTACTGTTTGTCAGCAAAGCCCACACTAAATGTACCGGCTCTACTTCCTGATTTTTATTATGCAGTGCAAGAGAGACAGCCGACTCAACGGTACCCTGCATTTGATTTGTTAATTTTTCTAATATACTCATGGAAAAACTCCTTTACTTATTTTAAAGTTGGCTTATTATACAACTTTAGTCACTTTATGTCAAGTTTCTTTAATAATTTTAATCATATGTGCATTTTCATTCAAATATATAATGGTTAACCTTACTTAACTATACTGCCCGAAAGCAACCTCTTATTGATATTTCAATAAAATTATAAACCAATTCTCAGGAGTGATTTTATCCATGATCAAAAAAAGTAAAAAAGTAATAGTAGCAGGGCTACTTTCTACCGTAACCGCAGCCTATCTATTTGGAACATTTGCCATCGCCAAAGAACCGGCAAAATCTGTACAGGATACGGCAAAAGACAAACTGGCAGCATACATCAAATTTACACAGATCCTTAATGTTATAGAAAAAGAATATGTTGACGATGTGAATACTACAACACTTGTAGACAAAGCGCTCAAAGGGCTTATGACCAACCTTGATGCACACTCTACTTTTATGGACAAAAAATCCTATAAGGAACTTTCTGTTCAGACGAAAGGAGAGTTTGGCGGTCTGGGTATCTCTGTGGGTATGAAAGACGGTATACTGACTGTTATTGCACCTCTTGACGGCACACCGGCTTTTCGGGCAGGCATCAAAGCGGGTGATATTATTTTGAAGGTCGATGACAAAGCGACACTGGGTATGACCATAGATGACTCGGTCAAACTCATGCGTGGAAAACCCAAAACCGATATTGTCTTAACAATCATCAGAAAAAACGAGCCTAAACCGCTTGAGATCAAGATCACCAGAGACATCATTAAGATCCAATCTGTTTACGGCAAGAAGATCGAAGGCTATGATGACTCACTCTACATACACGTAACCTCATTCGATCAGAAAGTTGTTGAAGGTGTAAAAAAGGCCATAAAAGAGCACAACAACACTAAGGGGATTGTACTTGATTTGAGAAATAACCCCGGCGGTCTGCTTGACCAGGCGGTAGGTCTTGTAGATATGTTCGTAGACCACGGTGTTATTGTCAGCCAAAAAGGGAAAAGTAAAGAGGAGAATGTTGAGTACAAAGCGACTAAAAAAGGGAGTGATCTAAATACGTCTATGGTCGTTCTTGTGAACGGTGGATCAGCTTCTGCTTCTGAGATCGTTTCGGGTGCCCTTCAGGACTTTAACCGTTCCATCATCGTGGGCGAGAAGACCTTCGGAAAAGGTTCTGTGCAGATTGTTATGCCTATAGGTAAAGATGAGGCACTCAAACTGACGGTTGCACGATACTATCTGCCAAGCGGCCGAACCATTCAGGCCAAGGGTGTCACACCGGACATACCTGTACGTTTTGCAAAAGTGAAATATCTTGATGACTCTATCTCATTAAAAGAGAAAGACCTCAAGAAGCACTTGCAGAGGGAACTCGATAAGATTGATACCAATAAGACCAAAGCCAAGAAGATCAATATCAATGACAACAATGTCTCTGAAGAGGATAATGCGACGATCAATAAAACCCTGATCACAGAAGATCAGCTGGAAAAAGACAATCAGCTCAAAAGTGCGGTGGACATTCTCAAAGCACTGATTATAACGAACAAAGGAAAAAAATAATGGCAACAGACAGGCTTATGAAACAGGAACTGGTGTATGAAGGTAAAGCAAAAAAAATTTGGACTACTGAATATGAGGATCTTTATATTTCTGAATTCAAAGATGATCTGACAGCATTCAACGGTGAGAAAAAATCAAGTGAAGCAGGTAAAGGTGCACTCAACAACGAGATCTCGACAGAACTGTTCAAATACCTTAATGAAAAAGGTATTCCTACCCATTTTGTTGAAATGCTCGATGCGAACCATATGCTTCACAAAAAAGCAGAAGTGATCTACATTGAAGTGATCGTCAGAAACATTGCAACCGGATCTTTAAGCAAAAATCTCGGCATTGCTGACAAAACCGTTCTGCCGTTCACCCTGGTAGAGTTTGACTATAAAAATGATGCACTGGGTGACCCGAAACTCAATGATCAGCACTGTCTCATCCTTAATTTGGTGAATGATACTTCCGAGCTTGACTACATTAGATACATGGCACGCAGGATCAACACGATCCTGTCGGAATTCTATGCAAAACTTGACATTAAAGTAGTAGATTTTAAACTTGAATTCGGCAGAGACAGCAATGGGAACATCATCCTTATTGATGAACTCTCACCGGATAACTTTAGACTCTGGGATGCCAAAACAGATGAAAAACTGGATAAAGACCGATTCAGACAGGGATTGGGCGGATTGACCGAAGCCTACAAAATGGTACTAGACAGAATTAAAAACAGATAAAAGGAAGAAAGATGACAGCAACAGTAAACGTATTTTTAAAGGAAGGTGTACTTGACCCACAGGGGAAAGCGGCACACCATGCACTGGATTCACTCGGATTTACAGGTGTCACAGATGTCCGTATCGGTAAACAGATCATCATCAAACTGGAGTCGGATGACAGAGCGGCAGCAGAGGCAGAAGTGAAAGAGATGTGTGAGACACTTCTTGCGAACACGGTCATTGAAGACTATACGATAGAGATCAACTAAGATGAAAGTAGCAGTATTAAGATTTCCCGGGACGAACTGCGAATTCGATACCCAGTATGCATTTGAAAAGCTGGGTCATACCACAGAACTTGTATGGCATGAAGACGAGACGCTTCCTGCAGATATTGACCTTGTGGTCGTACCTGGCGGTTTCTCTTACGGTGACTACCTGCGTTCAGGTTCTATTGCAAGGTTCTCTTCAATAATGAAAGCTGTTTCTGCCTATGCAAAAGACGGAGGAAAAGTGCTTGGTATCTGTAACGGTTTCCAGATCCTGACTGAATCAGGTTTGCTTCCCGGTGCCTTGAAGCGGAACAACAACCTTCATTTCATTTCCAAATATCAAAACCTTTGTGTTATCAGCAATGACAATGCATTTTTGAATCAATGTGAAAAAGGTGAAGTACTTAACATTCCCATAGCACACGCTGACGGGAATTACTACATTGACGACGAAGGCTTTAAATCACTTGAAGACAACGGTCAGATCCTGTTGCGTTATTCGGATGCGAACGGTGATCCTGTGGTGGTCAACGGTTCAGTCGCTTCTATTGCAGGTGTCTGTAATGAAAATAAAAATGTATTTGGCCTTATGCCTCACCCGGAACGTGCATTGGAAGCGATACTGGGATCAGAAGACGGACTGCGTATGCTTAAAGGTTTTGAAGCCTAATGCCGTCTTTTCGCTTTTTATGGCTTTTTTTAGGGCTCTTTGTAAGCTTTACAACCCTTCTCTCTGCCAAAAGCGAATACAAATACAGCTATATTCCCAAAAAAGTCTATGAAAACCAGGTTTTCCCTGTGACTGTGATCTGTATTTCAGAATGCGGTAAAAACGTACCGGAATTTACCTTTGATATTGTCAGTGAAATACAGCCACTGTCAGACAAACCCCTCTCTGTACATAACGGTGATGACAGTTTTTATACCTTCTATTTTAAAGCGGGGAAAGTGGATGTACATATACCGAGGCTCTATATTAAGAGTAATAATGAAGAATTTACACTTGAAAATCATACGGTTTTTTTAGGCTCACTGAAGACCCGGGAAGATTTTTCCGGTGTGCTTGCCGCAGATATGAAGATAGCCTATTCACAGGTTTCCAATTATGATGAAGAGAACCATTTGGTCACACTCACCATTGATGCACTGGAAGCCAACCTGGAAGATATGTACCTGAACCATGTACTGGAATACGGTATTGAGCATTTAAAACGGGAAAATGCCAAAGTGGAAGCGGAGTTTTATTTTGTACTTCCTGCTTCGCAAAAAAATATTAAGTTCACTTACTTCAACACGATAAAAAAACAGTATGTCTACCTTCAAATTCCGATCGAGCTGAAAGATACAACGCTTACAACGCAGACAGACCTGAATCCACAGGAAGACAGCTTTGACCTTCTTAAAAAATATACCTTTATGTTCCTGGCAGGTTTCTTCTTTTTAATGTTCCTCTTTAAAAGAGATTTTTTCTATCTTGTACTGGGTGTTGTCTCTCTTATCACACTTTTGACTTTTTATATTCCACATAAAAAGATCTGCATAAAACAAGGGGCACCGCTCTACATTCTGCCTACAGAAAGCAGCACTATAAGTACAAAAATTGATGAAAAACTTCATACCATGCTGCTGGGTGAACGGGAAGATTACAAAAAGATAGAGTATAAAAAAGGAATTGTCGGATGGATAAAAAATGAAGATATTTGCAAAAATTAGATTTTACTGGGGTGCATTCGTCATCTCATTCATTACTGCGGTATTCATAATACCGGCTATTATGCTTTTCCCCAAGTATAAAGGTACGATCATGTACAAACTGAATAAGGTCAGCATGTTCCTGATGGGTGCGAAGTTCAGACAGGAAGGCAGAATGGATCCCGAAGCAGATATGATTGTTATGAATCATCAGGGGATCATTGACATTGTTGGCATGGAAGCCCTACAAAACAATCATTTAAGATGGGTAGCAAAAAAAGAGCTTTTTGATGCATTGTGGTTTGGAAATCTTCTGCGTTTTGGCGATATGATCTCACTTGACAGAGGTTCCAAAGCGGGACTGATAAAACTGATAAAAGAGGTCAAGGCAACTATTGCTGACACAGATCGGGCTGTTGCTATTTTCCCCGAAGGTACCAGAGCAAAAGATCAAAAACTTCTGCCTTTCAAGCAGGGGACGAATATGATAGCAAAAAAGCTTAAGCTAAAAGTACAACCCGTTATCATTACCGGGAGCAAGTGGGTCCTGAATGAACATGACAAAACCGGTCATTCCGGTACTGTACATTACCAGTTTCTTCCTACCATTGATGTTTCTACAGCAGATGAGAACTGGTTTGATACCCTGCACAAAACCATGCAAAAGGCTATAGATGATCAATATAATGACGCTCATCGCAGTCGCTAGCAACGGTACCCTATAACATAGTACTGAATTTTTTTGCTGTCATACTTTTATTTGGTATCGGATATATATCCATTTCAAATTTAACAAACTAACAAAGGAGACAAGATTGTCAACACTTACACAAGAGATAGAAAAGATCATTAAGAAACTGGTAAACCCACTCAAAGAGGAAGAAGAACTACTGGCTGTGCTCAAAGTCAAACTTACAAAAAAAGAGTTGAAACTGCTCAAAGGCTGGGCAGCGGGTACACCTGCCGAAGAGATCCAGACTGCACTGAATCTTGATGAAGCACAGTACGGAGCACTTTCTACCAAGCTTATCAAAAAACTTAATCAGGAGAGAATTAAACAGGCTATATGTATTTAGATCGGGATTTCATTAGATATCCCGGCCATACTCCTCCCCCAGTTTCAAAAGGTCCGGACAGATCCTGGAAGTTTTAAAGGCAACATCTTCTATGTCCTTATATCCGAATCCGCCAAAGTTATAACAGACCACAGAACTCTTTTTGCCTTCAAGCAAACCGTCTATGGCATGTGTCACAAAGTGGAATGCCATCAGACGGTCACGTACGGTAGGATTTCCTCCACGCTGTATATGTCCCAGGACCATATACCTTGACTCAATGCCCACTTCCTCTTCAAACCACTTCTGGATCTCCTGTGTATTATGTAATGCTTCCGCAGTGAATGCGATGAAATATCCTCTGCCCTCCTGTATTTGTTTGCGGAAGATCTTTTTGTAACTCTCCAGATCATAGGGGATCTCCGGTATCAGACACATCTCTGCCCCTGAAGTCAATGCCGAAACAAGGGCAAGATAGCCACAGTTCCTTCCCATGACTTCCATGACAAAGGCCCTGCCGAACGAGGAAGCTGTATCTCTGATGGAATCAACCGCTGATTTAATAATATTAAGTGCAGTATCAACCCCCAGACAATACTCTGTTCCGGCAATATCATTATCGATGGTGGAGGGAATCCCGACAACTGAGATCCCTTCACTTTCGTCACAGAGTTTTTGCATCCCCTTAAATGACCCGTCACCTCCCAATACCATCAGATAGGAGATATTCAGTGCTTTCATATTTTCTATGGCCTGTTTACGGAACGAGGCTTCTTTAAACCTTGCAGAACGTGAAGTGTGTATTTTTGTACCGCCGCGTACAAGGATCCCGGCAACATCACTGTAGCCTGCCTTGTATATCTGATTGTCAATGAGACCTTCATATCCATTTTCAACAAAATACGGGGTCATTCCCTTTGCAAAAGTGTATTCTACAAAACGTTTTAATGCTGCATTCATTCCGGAGACATCACCCCCGGAACAGAGTATGGCTATGTTTTTTTGCATTTTATACCTTGTTATTCATATAATTATAAATTTCATTATAACATGATGTACGTTAGCATGTGACATATTTTAAACGAAAAGAGAAAGAAATAGACATTTTTAGATAATAATTATCAAAATAATGTTATAAGTTCTCTATTAAGACTTATATAAAGGTATTATGATGGAAATTACACATTTTTTTGAAGCACTGTGGCAACTCAGCATTGCCATGGCACCCTACATACTGTTCGGCTTGGCTTTTGCCGGTATATTGCATGAACTTGTGCCTGACAGTATCGTGACCAGGCATTTGGGGGAAGACAATATTACTTCCGTAGTGAAATCTACTGTTTTTGGTATTCCCCTGCCTGTCTGTTCCTGCGGTGTCATCCCTTTGGCCACAGCAATCAAGAAGTCAGGGGCAAGCAAAGGGGCCACTCTCTCCTTTCTTATCTCAACACCGATTACCGGGATTGACTCCATACTGGCTACTTACGGGATATTCGGATGGATCTTTACCGTCTACCGTGCAGTGACTTCCATGGTCATTGCCATGGTTGCCGGTATTTTGACAAATATTTTTGACAAAGAACCCCCTAAAGAAGACCCTGTTAAAGAGAAAGTCATCAAGAAACCTGCTTTCTCCGCTGCGGTACCGCAGGCAGTCAATACATTCAGCATGCAGGCACCCAAAGCAGAAGAAAAAGAAAACTGCGGCACAGGGACAGGCTCCTGTTGCAGTGCCGACAAAGATGAAAAGAAAGCTTTTTCATTTTCAGCAGCTATGAAATACGCTTTTGTCACTCTGCTTGGAGACATTGCAAAACCGCTCTTTTGGGGACTTTTACTGGGTGCACTCATTACTGTTGCTATTCCTGAAAATCTCTCTGAGATCCTCAAAGCGTACAGCTGGCTTTCCTATATTATCGTGATAATCATTGCTGTACCGATGTATGTATGTGCCACAGCCTCCCTGCCTATTGCTGCGGGACTCATGCTTTCCGGCGTGAGTGCCGGTGCTGCCTTTGTTTTTCTTTCAGCCGGACCGGCGACCAATACCGTTACCATCGGCGTTGTTAAGAAGATGCTGGGTAGCAGATCGCTGATGATCTACCTGGGAAGTATCGTGGTAGGAAGTGTATTGTTCGGATTGGGACTGGACTATATTTTTGATGTCTCTGCTATTGACCCGGCAACACTGATCCATCTTCATGAAGAAGGTGGCATTATCGCGACTGTCTCAGCTTTGGTTCTGTGGGCAATGGTCCTGTGGTTCATTGCCAAATCCTATTTTAAAAAGAAAGATGACTGCAGCGGAGGGAGCTGCTGTTCCTGAACAGAGCCGTAAAACTCTGTTGTATTATGAAAACCTCTTTCTCCAGTATTTCATCCATATTTTTTTAAGATGGGCTTTACTGGTACGGCTTAGTTTTTTGGGAAGATTATGTCTGAGATTCCTTTCCAACTGCTTTGAAAGCTTTTTATTTTTCATAATGGCATTAAACCCGCCCGCACCTTGCTGATGTGTACCATAAATGGAAAAAGCACTGATCTTGATACCGTTTCGTTTTAAACTATCTATATTATCATTTAAAATGGCTTTGAATATCTTATCCTGGTTTTGCGGTGTCTTCCATTGATTTTTGGGTATATGAAGTTTCTGTGCATAGGCATTGGCAGTGCTCGGCATGATCTGATAGCGCCCATACGCACCGCTTTTATGGTTCTTTGTATGGTAACTGCCTGTAGTCGATTCATATTTTACCACTTTTTTAATGATCTCATTCATCGTTTCATGGCTTAATCCTGCCTTTTTTGCCAATTTTGCATAAGATGCATCCGCTGTACTTGCGGCAAAAAAGACAGCAATTCCCAATGCATACTGTTTCCGTACAAATTTGGGGAAAGATGCTTTTAGTGAAATATTCGATAAATGGCTTGCAAGTGTTGCAGAAAGTGTAGGTATTTTAGCATTATATATTACTTCGATCATGGACTCCTCATTTAAATATAACTTTTATGTATATTAGAGTACACTCTCAAAGTTAACAAACACTTAACAAAAAGATAACTCTTTATTATTAAAATGAAGATTCGTTATTCCAGGATCCAATCCTTTGCTTTATTGAACCCATCAAATTCAAAACTTTTTATCGAAGCCTGCACAAAATGGGAAGAAACAAGTTCACCAAAATCCCCCACCATCGAATTTGTGACAAAAGCCAGTTTCTTGATCTCTTTATGGTGGTTTTTTATAAACTTCAAATGTCTGTTGAATGCAGCAAAATCTTCCCAGCCGGGAAAGGATTCTGCATAGATAATGATCCCGTTCAGCATTCCGTGTTCTTCAATAAAAGGATCTATGACTTTTACGGCATTGTCAAAATCCTCCTTTTTCAAAGCTCCGTGCGGCTGTAGTGTTACGATCTTTGTGCCTGTATCCAATATGGTATTTAACATTTTATTTTCCTTTTATTTTATTATTTTAACATATTATTAATAATAATAGTCAATAAAAAGAAAATATGTCAATTTGACATATTATTAACATTGTTCCCGGAAAGATACTATAATTACCGGG
>FXBE01000147.1_pt1 | contig 12197 bp, 12 predicted proteins | sample 5335311 | NCBI WGS metagenome assembly FXBE01 (sample SAMEA103928390, study PRJEB20085) | sediment metagenome | biome: marine biome; feature: hydrothermal vent; material: sediment | place: Atlantic Ocean | collected 2013-08-06T02:46:56 | depth 0.05 m | reverse complement strand
CTTTTCTCCCAGACGATTAGGGGCGATAGTGAGTTTGGCTTCAGCCATTTTATTGCTTTCAAATAATTTGTAGGCTGCAGTACTCTGTGGAATAATGTAAAGCGAGAGAAGGAGCATGAGAGAGACAAAGAGTAGCACCGGCAACGCGAAAATATTCAGCAGCTTGGCAGGTCGCATCCCAAAAGAGAAAAGGGCGATCAGTTCATTGTCTTCGGAGAGTTTGGTGAGTGTGGCAGTGAGCGCAGCGATAAAAGAGAGTGGAAGCGTATAGAAAAGGATATCGGGAAGGAAAAATCCATAAAGGCTCAGGATCTCCCCTGTATTGAGCGAGATCTTATTGGAAAGTATTGAAATTCTAATCACATAGACGATAGAGAGTATAGAAAAAAAAGGTAGAAATATCAGCAGATAATGTGTGCCGAAATGTGAGAGGATAAACCCCCTGATTCTACCCATACAGTATCCAGTTGAGTAGCGCATTGGCCTGCGCATCGAAGAGATAGATGATCAGGGTAGCCAGTGCCAGGAAGGGGACAAAAGGCACCATAGTATCCTTCGCAAAGAGCGAAGGAAGAATGGCTAAAATAGCCGAAAGGAACAGTGCCAGAAAAAACCCTGGAAATCCAAGGAGTGCTGCCATAGTGCCGGCAACGATCACATCGGCGCCTCCCATCGCTTCTTTGCGTGCTGCCATAGAGATGAGTTTGGCGAGAAGCCAAAGCCCCCCTGCAGCAAACACTGCACTGGCAACAGGGTTATCCCATGCGATCCTGAGAGAGTCAGGCTGTATCAGCGCCATGGCAAGTGCGAAGATATTGACGGAATCGGGCACTGCATAGTATTTGAGGTCAATGACTGTCAGTGCCAGCAGTGCAGTAAATGAGGCTGCGACAAAAGGGAAATACCATACCCATCCCAGCTTGACAAAAAGTGCCAGCCATAGCAGGCCTGTAAGAAATTCTATGGCGGGGTACTGTTTGGAGATGGGCGCTTTGCAGTAGGCGCATTTCCCGCCGAGAAAAACCCAGGAGAAGATGGGGATATTGTGGTACCATTTGAGCTTGGTCTGGCAGCTGGTGCAGTGCGATGAGGGAAAAGCGATACTCTCCCCTCTGGGCGTACGGTAAATGACCACATTGAGAAAAGAGCCTATCATGAGCCCGAAGATAAAAACAGCACCGCCTAAGAGTACATTTTCCATCTATATACCTCCAAATTTTCTATTTCTTAGTTGAAAATTTTCAATGATTTTTTCTAGCTCTTGTGGTGAAAAATCTGGCCAGAGGGTTTCAGTAAAGAACAGTTCGCTGTAGCTGAGTTGCCAGAGCAGGAAGTTGGAGAGGCGCTGCTCGCCGCTGGTGCGTATCAGCAGATCGATATCGCTATACGGACTGTCAAGTGCAGCAGAAAGGCTCTCTTCTGTCAAAGGCTCCTTCTGTGCGATCACGCGATTGGCAGCACGGATGATCTCATCTCTGCTGCCGTAGTTGAGCGCAAGTACCTGAACCAGTTTTGTATTCTTCTTGGTGGCTTCTTTTGTTTTTTCAATGGTTTTTTTAAGCTTTGGGGAAAAAGGGGAAAGGTCTCCGATCGTTTCAAAGCGGGTACCGAGCTCCATATAGGTATCGAGCTCATTGCTTAGATAGTTGTCCAACAGTTTCATCAGAAAGTTGACTTCCATCTTTGGGCGTTTCCAGTTTTCTGTACTGAAGGCATAGAGGGTCAGGGTTTCGATCGTCTCATGTTGGGCGCAATAGGTGGTGATAGTCCTTACGGTTTCTGCACCGACTTTATGCCCCTGCGTACGGGCTTTTCCACGCATTTTTGCCCATCTGCCATTGCCATCCATAATGATAGCCAGGTGCTGCAAAGTATTGGTTTTACTCATGTAAAGCCTTTTCTAGTAGCCTGCTCTGCCCCAAAATTTTGAAAGAGAGAGCAAGCTTATCCATTTTTTCCAGTGAAATTTCATTCGTCTCGGTAATAAAGGTAATCTCATTCTCCTGGGTGCCAAAACTCTGACTGTCTTGAAGCAGATTGTAGCAGACAGCGGCTACCTCTTTGTGGGCGAGGAGGTCTTTGGCATTTTCTAGTCCTTTTTCGCTGTCCATCTCTGCCTTAAACCCTATGGTGATGAGCCCCTCTTTGTTGAGAGATTTCAGGATATCTTCTGTCTGTTTGAGGCTGAGTTCCCAAGAGACTCCCAATTGGGTTTTTTTAAGCTTGCCACGCTGTGGATAAGCAGGGGTGAAGTCTGCTACAGCTGCTGCCATGAAGAGATAGGGGGTTTTCTGGATCATGCCGATGGCTTCCGGGCTATTGAGGCTGGGTTTGCGCATCACACCTTTTTTGGCTACTCTTACGGCATCCACGGTATAGGCCAGCATCTCTGCTGCATCTTCGACATCGATCGTGTAGATCTGTGCAGGAAGCTCCTCGTGTGGCATAGTGGAGATATAGCAGACATCGGCACCCTTGAGGTAGAGTGCCGTGGCCAGAGATTTCGCCATTTTTCCGCTGGAGTAGTTGCTGAGATAGCGTACCTCATCGATCTTTTCTCTGGTACCGCCTCCGGTGACGACTACCTTGCGATCACGCCAAAAATCCTCTTCGAGCAGTGCTTTGCATCCCTGGTAGAAGATCTCTTGCGGTTCACTGAGTGCGCCATTACCCTCATCGCCGCAGGCCAGGAGTTTTTCCTGGGGAGCAATGATGCGCACATCATTGACCGCAAGCATTTTGAGGGAACCTTCGGTATAGTGGTTGGCGATCATCTGCGTATTGGCGGCAGGGGCAATGAGCAGGGTACCGCTGTAGGCCAATGCCGTTTGCAGCAGCAGGGTATCGGCGATGCCTTTGCTCAGCTTGTTGATGGTGTTGGCGGTCGCGGGGGCGATCAAAAAGATATCTGCTGTTTTGCCGATATCGATATGGTTCAGTGTCGAAGCCCAGTCCTCGCTCTCTTCATGCAGCACAGGGTTGCGCGTCAACGCTTCAAAGGTCAGTGCTGAGACAAAGCGCCGTGCAGCACTGCTCATGACCACATGGACATCGGCACCTGCTTTGACAAAGAGCCTGGCAACTTCACAGGCCTTATAGGCGGAAATAGAGCCGGTCACACCCAGAAGCACTGTTTTGTCGTGGAGGTTTATCTGCATTTATGCCTCTTTCCCAAAGAATTTATAAAAGAAATTCCTTACCGTTTTGAGTGGTACTCTGGAGATAGCGAGGGACCCCTTTTCGATATTTTTATTGACAGTGCTTCCTGCAGCGATCATCACTTCATCTTCGATCGTGACGGGTGCGATGAGTTGTGTATCGGAGCCTATAAAGACATTTTTGCCAATAACGGTTTGGTATTTGCTTTTACCGTCATAGTTGCAGGTGATCACGCCGGCACCGATATTGGAGCCTTCACCGACAGTACTGTCGCCAATATAGGAGAGATGCCCGGCTTTGACACCGGTGAGAGTGGATTTTTTTACCTCCACGAAGTTTCCGATATGGCTCTTTTTGAGCAGGGTGTCTGGTCGCACTCTTCCCATGGGGCCTACCGTCGAGTCCTCTATATGTGAAGATTCGATTACGGAGTGCGCTTTGATGTGGGCACGTACCAGCCTGCTCTCTCCCAGGATCGTGACCCCGTTTTCCAACATGCATTCGCCCTCGAAAGAGGCACGACTGTCGATATAGATCGTCTCAGGCAAACGCATGGTGATCCCCTGCAGCATCAGTGCCGCTTTGATGCGATCCTGCATGAAGCGTTCGGCATTAGCCAGATCCAGCTTGGAGTTGACCCCCTGGAACTCTTTTTCTTCGACGATGACAGGGTGGACTTCCCTGTGATCCTCTACAGCCATCTGTACGATATCGGTCAGATAGTATTCTGCTTGTGCGTTATGGTTGGAGAGTCTGGGAATATAGGCTTCCAGTACATGTCGGGAGACGCAGTAGACCCCTGCATTGAGATGTCTGATCTGTTTTTGTTCGGGTGTGCAGTCCTTGTCCTCGATGATCTTCTGTACCCGCCCCTTTTCGATCACGACACGGCCATAGGCGTAGGGTCGTTCGGGATGTATAATACTCATATTGATCTCTGCATCCCCCTCTGCCAGCAGTTGCAGTGAGGCCTCAGTGAGCAGAGGCATGTCTCCATTGAGGATCAGGATACGATCATGCTGTGCAGTGACACCTCTCATTGCTCCGCCGGTTCCCGGAAAATTTTCAGCATCCTGGATATGAAAATGTATATTTTTGTAGGCGGATTCGATCTCCTGTTGGATCCTCTCTGCCTGATGATAGAGTACCACAGTGATGTCGTCAGAGACCGTCTGTGCTGCATCGAGTGTATGAAAAAGCATCGGCTTTCCGGAGATCTCATGCAGCACTTTTGGGGTATCGGACTTCATTCTTGTGCCCTGTCCTGCTGCCAGTATCACCACACTTAACGCCATCGTAGTACCTTTTTGCTAAAATAGCAGGTATTATATCCAAACTCCAATTAAGGTTGATGATTTGCAGTGTAGACATTTTGGTACTTGCGGGAGCTGTACACTTTTCGAGACCGCCTACAGAGAACAGATTCTGGAGAAGCAGAGTCTGGTGGGGGAGCTGTTGGCACCTTTCTATGCAGGAGCACTTTCTGTGTACGATTCTCCTGAGGACCATTACCGTGCCAGAGCGGAATTTCGCATCTGGCATGGGGGAGAGGTCTGCCGGTATGCCATGAGCCGTCTGGACAAAAAAGGCAGCGTGACGATCGCGGAGTGTCCCAAGGTGATTATGCCAATTGAAAAACGCATGTGGCGACTGCTGGAGGCGATCAACGGCTCCCCGGTCTTGTCACATAAACTTTTTGGTATTGAATTTTTGGCAACCTCAACAGATAGTTGTCTGGTCACAATGCTCTATCACCGTAAACTGGATGTGATATGGGAAGCAGAGGCAAAGCATCTTGAGTCACTTCTAAATATCTCTGTCATCGGCAGAAGCCGCAAACAAAAAGTGCTGCTCTCTCAGGCTTTTGTGACAGAACAGCTGACAATAGATGGTCATGATTACAGGTACCGTTACTACGAAGGAGGGTTTACCCAGCCCAATCCTGTGGTCAATGTCAAGATGATTGAATGGGTCATCTCACGTATAGCAGAGGAGAGGAGAGGGGATCTTCTGGAGAGCTACTGTGGTCTTGGCAACTTTACTTTACCCTTGTCAAAACTGTTTACAAAAGTGTTGGCAACAGAGATCAGCAAAAACTCTATCAAAGCCGCCAAAGAGAACTGTCTGCTGAATGGTGTAGAAAATATCTCCTTTGTACGGTTGAGCTCTGAAGAGATGACGCAGGCGCTAACGGGAGTACGCGCATTCCGGAGACTGGAGGGAATCGATCTGAAAGCCTATGATTTCAGCCATGTACTGGTCGATCCTCCCCGTGCCGGTCTGGACAAGGATACGATTACGTTAATCTCGGGGATGGGGACGATCCTCTATATCTCCTGCAACCCAGAAACACTTGCCAGAGATTTGGAGGTCTTGACACGGACGCATGTGGTAACGGACACAGCACTGTTTGACCAGTTTCCCCATACCTCCCACATCGAGAGTGGTGTAGTGCTGAGGAGACGTACATGAATCAAACCAAACTGCCACAGTGGCTGATGCCACTCAGTCACCGCAATGATTTTCTTTTCAACCCCAGCCCCAGAGACTTTACCGTGGAGGAGGTGCCTCTGTATGACTTTAGCGGAGAGGGGGAACATCTGGTACTGAAGATCCGCAAAAAAGAGCTGACTACCTGGGAGATGCTGGATAGTATCAGTGCACATCTGGGGATCAGGCGAAGGGATATCGGGTATGCCGGGCTCAAAGACAAGCATGCGATGACGATACAGCATATCTCTTTGATGGCGACGCATGAAGAGAAGCTGCGCTCTTTCGCCCACCCTCAGATCAAAATCCTGGATCAAGTCAGACACAACAATAAAATTCGCATTGGTCACCTGAAGGGCAACCGTTTTTATCTGCGCTTCAAAAAGGTGCTGGGTATTCAAAAAGAGATGCTGGATTCTGTACTGGCATGGATAGAGAAAAACGGTATACCCAACTATTTTGGACACCAGCGATTTGGGATGCATGGCGACAACTGGGAGGAGGGAAAAAAAATCCTTGCCGGCGAACTCAAGATGCGAGACAGAAGGAGTCGGGAATTTCTTATTTCTGCCTACCAGAGCTATCTCTTCAACCATTGGCTGAGCAAGCGCATAGAGCTCTGCCGGCTTTTGGAAACATTTTCTGAGACCGAGGCAGAAGGGGTGATGGGACTTGCCGAGGGTGCCTTGGGCCAGACGAAAAAACAGACCTCTTTTTTCAAGATACTTCAAGGCGATCTTCTGATGCATTACCCTTACGGCCGGGTCTTTTATGCCGAAGATCCGGAGGCAGAAGCAACGCGTTTTGGAGATCGGGATATCTCGCCTACAGGATTGCTTCCCGGCAAAAAAACAAAGTGCGCCGAAGGTGCGGCTCGCCAACTGGAAGCGCTGTTTGACGAGGAGACTAGAGGGCAGGGATCCAGACGTTATGCCTGGATATTTCCCACAGAGATCACACGTAAATATCTGCCGGAAAAAGCCCACTATGAATTGGGGTTTTTTCTTCCCAAAGGAAGCTATGCTACCGTACTGGTGGATTTGCTCAGAGGGAATGGAGGGAGATGATATTGGAGAACAGTGTGGAAGAGCGACTGGAATCAGAGATCCTGGATCGGCTGATCATCTGTCCCAAGTGCCATACCATTCATGAGAAAATCACTGTCCCCAAAGGCAAAAGCGCGTTATGTGACAAGTGCAAAAAAGTGCTCTATCATTATGATGAACGGGTACTGGATCACGGATTGGCGCTGGGGCTGACAGGATTGCTTCTTTTTTTTGTCTCCAATCTTTTTCCGCTTGTCAAGGTAGAGATGCTGGGGCACGAACAGCATGTGACGATCCTCTCTATGGTGTTTTCTCTGTTTGAAAATGGATTTTATGTGGTAGGGGTGACGGTGGCGTTCATGGTGTTCATCTTCCCACTTATGATCTTGGCGGACTATATCACGCTCTCCTGGCTGATGCGGCTCAAAAAGGGCAAGCAGTTGACCAAAGAGCTGCTGGTATTGCTTTCCAAACTGTTGCCCTGGAATATGGTGGAGATCTACCTGGTCAGTATTCTGGTGTCGCTGGTGAAATTGACAGGGCTTATGCAGATACACTTTGGACTCTCATTCTGGTCTCTGGTGCTCTTTGTGATTTTGGATACCTATCTGAGTAAGCGTATCCATATAGGTGAGCTTTGGGAACTCAGACACAGGATCTACATCCATGGCCGATAAACAGATCGATCCCTCATCACTGTTGCGCTGTCCCATCTGCGAAGCGGTCAATATGGATAGAGAAGGGGACATCTACTGCCACCGCTGTCAGACAAGGATATTTAGAAATCCCAAGCTTGGTACCTCTAGAGCCTGGGCATTCCTGATCACGGCATTGATCCTCTATATTCCTGCCAACCTTTATCCCATATTGGTGAGCGAGCAGTTTATGTCCCGAGAGGGAAACACCATCATTGGCGGGATTATTCTGCTGTGGGAGGAGGGATCCTATCCTATTGCTATGATCATACTGGTGGCCTCGGTTCTGGTACCTATTTTGAAGTTTATTGTGCTACTATATCTGTTGATAAGTGCCCATTTCAAGAAACATAGATATACACAGGTGGATCAGCACAAGCTGCATTATATGACAGAAATCATCGGTCCCTGGTCGATGGTGGACGTGTTCGTGGTAGCGATATTGACCGGGCTGGTACATCTGGGATCGATCCGTGTGATCGCGGGCCCAGGTGCTACGGCATTTGTGCTGATGGTGTTGTTTACGATGTTTGCTGCACTGTCTATTGATACAAGACTATTCAAAGAGAGAGGAAGTCATGGCAGAGGTTAGACAGCCCCGTATCCAGGAAAGCAGTCGTTTTAATCTGCTCACCTCCATCTGGATCGTTCCTTTGATCGCATTGATCATTTCACTCTGGCTGGTCTATCAGCACTTTGCCAGGCTGGGGCCTGAGATCAAGATCGTGTTTGCCAACAGCGGCGGGCTGGAGGCTGGGCAAAGCGTGATCAAGTACCGCAATGTCCCTGTAGGCAAGGTCACACGCATTGAGATAGAGGAGAATGGCAAGGGTGTAGTGGTCATTGCCCGGATGAATAAAGAAGCTGGGCGTTTCGTGAATGAAAGTACACGCTTCTGGGTAGTGAAACCAGAGGTAGGATACTCTGGTGTCAGCGGACTGGAAACACTGATCAGCGGCTCTTATATCGCGATGCATGCTGCCGAAGGCAAAGAGGAGAAACGGGTATTCAAGGGACTGGATACACCCTACCGTGATATCAACTCAGGCACCTATATTTTGCTCAACTCCAAAAGTATTGGCGGGATCAAAGTAGGTACCCCGATCAACTATCGCAATATTCAGGTAGGGGAGGTGGAACATATCTCTCTGGCACCGGATGGCAAGCGCGTAGAGGTGGTGGCATTTGTCAAAAAGGTTTACGAAAACCTTATCAATGTCACGACAAAATTCTGGCTTCAGGATCTGGCAAATATTGGTCTGAAAGATGGGAAACTGAATGTCAAGCTAGCACCGGTCATCTCCTATCTTGCCTTTGGGGGGATTACCTTTGAGAGCAAATTTGACAGAAGATATCCCAAGGCAGCCTCCAACTATTTCTATAGGCTTTATGAGAACGAATATGAGGCACAGAGCCGCAAGATCGGTCAGGAGTTGCGTGAAAGCCATCTGTTTAGATTTCAGTTTCAGGGTAGAATATCAGGGCTGAAAAAAGGTGCTTCCATACAGTATCAGGGGTTCGAGATTGGTGAGGTCAATGAGGTGGAACTGCACTACAACAGCCAAAGTCATACCATGGAGGGTGCGGTACTCGGTGAGATTGATGTTTCCATTTTTGCCGACGACAACCGCAGCGGATTTGCCAATCTGAAATCAGCAGTGGAAGAGGGACTTCGTGCACAGCTTAGCAGTGTCAACCCGCTGATCAACGCACTGTTTTTGAATCTGGTCTTTGCCAAGGATACCGCACCGGTGACGCTGGTGGCCAATGAGAGCAAGGGTACGGTATTTCCAGTGCGGGATGTGCAGAAGCGCAGCCTGCTGGATGCCCTGACACAGTTTACCAACACATTGAACAGCCTGGAGATACAGCCATTGCTGCACTCAGCCAAAACAGTGATAGATGGCAGTGCCAAGCCTTTGGAGGATACCTTGAGACATCTCAACCAGGCCATCCTGAGCTTCAAGGTATTGACAGACAAAAGCAGTAAACCTCTAGAAGGTATGCTCAAATCCATTACCAAGGGTGCAGACAGTCTCAATGGCGTGATCGGAGATGATGCGACCAAAAAGATGCCCAAAAAACTCAACCATGCCATAGAGCAGCTAGACAAAACCCTCAAGAGCACCAAAAGAGTGCTGAGGGGCTATCGGTCCAATTCGCTCTTTGGCAAACGGGTGACGGCAATGCTCAAAGAGATCAACAAAAATGCCGAGGAGAGCAAACGGCTGCTGCGGAAGCTCAACAAAGAACCAAACGCATTGATACTGGGAGAGTGAAATGAAGCAGATATTTTGGGCCATGATACTTTTGGGGTTGATAGGATGTGGGGGCATATCAAGACAGTATCTCCTCTCTGCGGGCAGAGACCATACTTTACCTGTAGCCAAACGTACGGCGCAGATCGGTGTGGACAAGATCACTGTCCCCGGCTATCTCGAAGAAAACCGCATCGCAGTACAAAAGCCAGGCGGAGAGATCAGCTACCGGGATGAGGGCTGGGCAGTGCCTACGTCCAAGTCTTTGACCAGCAGCCTGATCCGTTCCCTGCAGAAACGCTTCTCCAACCCCGATGTCTACCTCTTCCCCTGGGATGTAGAGAGAGAGCAGGGGATACGCGTCAAAGTGATGATCCATAGGTTTATTTACAGTGAGGGGAAAGTCATTCTCGAAGCCAGTTACTTCATCAAGCGTATCGGAAGCAGCCACAAACGAAGCTATCTATTCACTACAGAGATCCCTTCGGCAGAGGAGACATCTGCTATCGTCCAGACGATGGACGGTGCCTTTGCAAAGCTAACAGAAGCGATTGGACGAAGGATGTAAAACCTGCTATAATAGGCTATCTATAACAAAGGAGACAGTATGTCAAAAGTAGTAAAAGTAATAGAGGTGTTAGCACAGTCAGAGAAGAGTTGGGAGGACGCGACAGCACTGGCGGTCAAAGCAGCGAGTAAGTCGATCGACAATGTCAAATCGATCAATATCACCAATATGAGTGCCAAAGTAGAAGGCAAAAAAATCATCAAATATCGCATCAATGCCAAGATCTCTTTTTTGATCAAGAAAAAGTAATAGTGCTCCTTTTCTGCCCATGACAGGGCAGAGAGCTCCCTCTTAAGTCTAACAAGATAAAATTCTTCATCTTATTTCCCCTCAAGCTAGGAATTGTATGTTTACTATCCAGAACTATTCAAAACAGAATATCAAGAATGATATCCTCTCCGGCGCACTGGTGGCAGTGGCATTGGTGCCGGAGGCGATCGCCTTCTCTTTTATCGCCGGTGTTTCTCCTGTAGTAGGCCTTTACGGTGCTTTTATCATTGGTCTGATCACTTCAATCCTGGGAGGAAAGCCTGGAATGATCTCTGGCGCCACGGGTTCCGTGGCAGTAGTATTTGTCTCTTTGGGATTGTCGGTCAAGCATCTTTATCCCGATTTAGGGGGGGAAGCACTCTCCATGATGGTGCTGCATACGATTTTGCTGACTTCGATCATGGCCGGCATCATTCAGGTGATGATCGGGATGATGAAAATGGGAAAATTTATCCGTCTGGTGCCACAGCCGGCACTGTTTGGTTTCGTGAATGGTCTGGCGATTGTGATCGCCTTGGCGCAGCTTCCGTTTTTGGCACCGGAGCATGTAGAGCGCTATACTTCCTGGGTAGAGATTGTCAAAACCAGTATCACTGAAAACAGTGTCATGTATGTGATCATTGCGGTCACTATGGCAACCATGCAGTTTCTGCCCAAGATCAGCAAGGCGGTACCGGCAGGACTGGTAGCGATCATCGTGGCGACACTGGCAGTCTATTTTGGGCATATAGACACCAAGACAGTGGGGGATCTGGCAGATCTTTCGCAGGTGAGGCTGCCGCACTTTTTGCTGCCAGATATGTCGCTTTTTTCCTGGGAGATGCTGCGTATCATCCTGCCAAGTGCCGTGATCGTAGCACTGGTGGGACTGATCGAATCACTGCTGACCCTCTCTGTGCTGGATGAGATGGGAAGCAAGCGGGGGTCGGGCAACCGGGAGTGTGTCGCGCTGGGGGTAGGCAATGCCGCTTCTGGTCTCTTTGGCGGTATGGCGGGCTGTGCCATGATCGGCCAGTCGGTGATCAACTTTACCTCCGGGGGACTGGGGAGACTCTCCTCATTCACTGCTGCTGTATTGTTGATCACACTGGTCGTGAGTTTTTCGGGTGTGATTGCCGCCATTCCTGTGGCAGTACTGGTGGGGATCATGTTTATGGTGAGTATCGGTACTTTTGAGTTCTCTTCACTCAAGCGCATCAAGCATATGCCCAAAAGTGATGTGTTCGTTTTGGTCGTGGTGACGATCATTACGGTCTATTATGATCTGGCAGTGGCAGTGATCGCAGGGGTGATCATCTCTGCACTGGTCTTTGCCTGGGAGCATGCCAGGATCTCTGCCCACAGCACAGAAGAAGAGGGTAAAAAGATCTATGCGCTGGATGGCCCGCTTTTCTTTGCTTCTGTGACCTCATTCAATGAGCAGTTTGATGTGGCACATGATCCGGATACCGTGGTGATTGATTTCAAAAAAGCCCGGGTGATGGATTCTTCAGGGGCTGAGGCGATCGACGCACTGACGCAGAAGTACAGAAAATCGGGAAAAAAACTGACACTGAGGCACCTCTCCGAAGACTGTAAACGCACCCTCAAGGTTGCAGGCCCTTTCTGTGCTTATGAAGAGGATGACCCGACCTATAAAATAGTAAGAGATTATTGAGTTTAGGATATAATCCCAAAACACATTATGGAGTGACCCATGCAGCATTTGGTA
>FXBE01000146.1_pt1 | contig 12222 bp, 11 predicted proteins | sample 5335311 | NCBI WGS metagenome assembly FXBE01 (sample SAMEA103928390, study PRJEB20085) | sediment metagenome | biome: marine biome; feature: hydrothermal vent; material: sediment | place: Atlantic Ocean | collected 2013-08-06T02:46:56 | depth 0.05 m | reverse complement strand
CATGAGGAGAGAGGTTTGGTTGTTTCAAATGAGCGACGAATAACGCCGTATGGCGGTTTTTCAGTGACAACCCGAAGGGCCGTGCCCCATTTCCCCCTCAGCGGCGTTAGAATTCGCTTATATAGAGTGACTATACCGCGCTCAATCTGCCTTGCTGAGGAAAAAATGGGGCGCGGCAGCGGTTATTGGCTAATGGTTAACACCCCCTAGACTCTGCTAGCGCGTCGCGCATGCCCTTAGCACAGCTTATGGATCTGGATAGCGATATGAAAAGTCTCGGTAATCACAATAAGGATTCCGTTCACCACTTTGCACATACGACTATATGCAGAGTTTATACTCATCACGTTCAAGAATACCCCAAACCTGATACTCCTTATTTGGCGAATATCTGCGTTGTAACCACTTGATATAGAATGGCTATTCCAGCATGTTTACGCCTTGATTTTCACCAAAGCGGAGCGCCATCTTCGGGGTATTCTCAAACGTGATGAGTATAGTTAAAAAATGATGCTTTATCGTCTAGCAATTCTGCTGGCGTTTGAGCTGATGTTTATGCCGTTGCGCATTGCGGCGGAAGAGGCTCAGTTCGCGGTTGAAGATATTCAAACAGAATTGCATGACGATGGTGTTTATTATCTAAATGCTCGTTTAGATGTCACCCTGGGTAGCGACATGTTGGCAGCCTTGCGCAATGGTGTTTCGTTGGTGCTGCAAATGGATTTTGAACTTAACCGTCCGCGACGCTTCTGGATGGATGAAAGCTTGGTCAATCTGGAGCAGCGCTACCAGTTACGTTTCCATGCCTTTACCCAGCAGTATTCGGTAAATAATCTGAATACGGGTATCCAGGAAAGTTTTCATACTTTGCACAGTGCGTTGGATTATCTTAGCCGTATTCGTTCGCTACCTATTTTCGATGCAGGTCTGTTGCAGCAGGGGCAATCTTATCAGGCGCGTTTACGTTTGCATCTCGATCTAGGCACTTTGCCGCTAGCCCTGCAAGTCAGAGCTTATACAAAAAGGGATTGGCGTATAACCAGCCCTTGGATGGTTTGGGAGATGCCGCTATGAAGCGAAGTTGGTTATCTATTCTGCCGATCCTTGGGTTATTTTTACTGATTATTGTTTCACTTTATTTCATGGGATATGCCGCGCAGCGACCTGAGCGTTTTGGTGAGTATTATATCTGGCTGTTAATTCTTAATATCGCCTTGCTGGTACTGCTGGCCATGTCGATTTTGGTGAAGCTTGCGAGTGTTTTGCGAGGTTTTATTACGGGCGCAGAGGGCGCCCGCCTGACCTGGCGACTGGTATTGATGTTTGTATTTGTGGCGTTGGTGCCGGTACTGATTGTTTGGGCATTCTCTGTAAAATTTCTCGGTAGTGGTATTGATAGTTGGTTTGATGTGCATATTGAGAATTCGCTTGAGGATGCATTGGAACTTAGCCAGCTTTCATTGGACTACCGTAAGCGCGTTCATCTGCAGGATGTCGAGGATACTGTTAGAGACATGCGCGAAGCTACCGATCTGGCAGAGGGGTTAACACTTAACGATTATCGACTACGGATAGGAGCCGATGAACTGACACTACTGGGTTTTAATAATCGGATCATTGCCACTAGCAGTGAGCAGAATATTTTGAAAGTACCAAAATTCCCTGGTCAGGATGTTCTTGTCCAACTCGCTAGGGGTGATCGCTATGTGGGGATAGAGCCTACCGCTAACAAAGGCCTGCGTATTAGGGTGGTAGCGCGAGTGCGTCAATCTGGTCTTGCGCGTAATCCCCGAGTTTTGGTGGCTTTGTTTCCGGTTTCAGAGCGCATTGCCGCATTAGCCAATACGGTTGAGCAGACCTTTAGTGAGTACAAGGAAAAGGAATACTACCGTCGTCCGTTAAAACAAAGTTATCGGTTAACTCTTTCGCTGGTTCTATTGTTGAGTACATTGTTTGCTATTTGGGCCGCTTTTTTTATGGCGCGCAGGTTGCTTTCACCCATTTATGAATTGGCTTCAGCAACTCGAGCCGTTGCCGAAGGGGACTATCGACGTCGCTTGCCGGTCATGCGTCATGATGAGCTGGGTTTTCTAGTGGGCTCTTTCAATTCGATGACGGCGCGGATTCGTCAGTCACGCGAAGCCGCGGATTTGAGTCAAAAATTGGTTGAACGCCAACGGAGTTATCTGCAAGCCGTTTTAGGGCATTTATCGTCCGGTGTATTAACCCTGGATCAGGATATGAAAATTCGCACCGTGAATGAAATGGCTAACCAGATCCTGGAGATGCACCAGCCATTAGAAGAAAGCACGGGTCAGCACATGGCAGATGTAGCACGCACTCGGCCGGTATTTCAAGCCTTCTACGACCAGTTGGCGCCAAAGCTGGTCAAGCCACTGCCGGAATGGCAAACTGAAGTAAGATTGTTTGGTGAGCAGGGCCGCAAAGTATTGATTTGTCGGGGGGTTAGATTACCCCTTTCGGATGGAAAGGGTGGTGGTCAGGCGATTGTTATTGATGATGTGACGAATTTGATCAAGGCGCAGCGAGACGCAGCCTGGGGTGAGGTTGCTCGACGCCTGGCGCATGAAATAAAGAATCCGCTGACGCCGATTCAATTATCGGCCGAGCGTATCGCGCATAAACTCTCTGGCTCATTATCGCAAGATCAAGAAACCATGGTTCAGCGTACTACGCAGACGATTATCAAGCAGGTCGAGGCGATGAAAGATATGGTCAATAGCTTTCGCGATTATGCTAGAACGCCGCCCGCCCAGTATGCGTCCATGGATTTGAATCAGCTCATGCGAGAGGTAATCGCCATGTATGAGGGGTTTCAGGATAATATTCGTCTGCACTCCGAACTGGCCGAGGATTTACCCGTTTTGCATGCGGATGCAACAAGGCTACGGCAGGTGTTGCATAATCTGATTAAGAACGCATTTGAAGCAATGGGAGAAGGTGGCGGTATCTTGAATATCACAACGGCAAACGTGGAATCCAGTCAGGGCCACTATGTAGAGCTAACGATTAGCGACAGTGGGAAGGGCATTCAAAGCGAAATATTGGAAAATTTGTTTGAGCCCTATATTACAAATAAAAAACAAGGTTCCGGTTTGGGATTGGCGATTGTCAAAAAGATTGTTGAGGATCATGGAGGTATGGTGATCGCGAACAATTTACCCGAGGGTGGCGCTCGTTTTATCGTGCGTTTACCCCATAGCTTTCAGCCCGAAATGGAACTCAGTAGTCCTGCAAAGGAGGACGCCGTATGACCGTTCAGCATATCCTGGTGGTGGATGACGAGCCAGAAATCCGTAACTCAGTGCGCGATATTCTTGAAGATGAGGGTTTTGAAGTCAGTTTGGCTGAAGATGCCAGTGCGGCACGGATACAGCGCCAAAAACGTTTGCCGGATCTAGTGTTTCTGGATATTTGGATGCCGGGTGAAGATGGTGTTACCTTGCTCAAAGACTGGAAAGAAAAAGAAGGCTTGGATTTCCCAGTGGTCATGATGTCGGGGCACGGTACCGTAGAAACGGCCGTTGAAGCGACTCGAATTGGCGCTTATGATTTTATTGAAAAGCCCTTGTCATTGGCCAAATTACTACGAGTGACCAGTCAGGCATTACAGTCGCAGCGAACGGAGGCGCCGTCTCCTCAAACTGAAGGGCAGCGTATTCCATTAATGGAACCTGTGGGCAGCAGTACGGCGATGCGACAACTGCGTGAAGAGTGTCAACGTGCCGCACAGCACAATACCTGGGTTTTATTTCTTGGTGAGGCGGGGGTGGGTAAAGCGTTTGCGGCGCGATACTTACATGCTTTGAGTCCCAATGCCGAGAAACCCTTTGTGGAAGTTGCAGCAGCGACACTGACAGAGCTGGGGGCGGCTGAAGAACTGTTTGGTCAGGAGGGCGGTGGGACACCAGGATTGATTGAGCAAGCAGGAGATGGCACATTATTTATTAATGAAATTGCTGACTTGGATTTACCCAGTCAGAGCGTTTTACTGGCAACACTGGAGAACAAAGGTTTTACGCCAGTCGGTGCTAGTCGTCAGCTGTCGTTACAAGCTCGAATTATGGCGTCATCCCAAAGTGATTTGCATCGACGGGTTAAAGATGGTCTGTTTCGAGAAGATCTTTTTTATCATCTTAATGTATTGCCGATGCGTTTGTTGCCATTGCGTGAGCACGCTGAAGATGTTCCCGAACTACTCAAGTTTTACGTCGATTATTTTAATACCCAAGAGAATCTTCCTTATCGGCAATTTACGCTGGGTGCGCAAAACTACCTGCGTTATTACAGTTGGCCGGGGAATATCCGGCAACTGCGGAACCTCATCCAACGATTGTTGATCCTTGATGATGGCTCTGAAATCGAACAAGCCGAAGTCGAAGAGGCGATGGTACGTGATCGCGTTGCACAGGCTCACTTAACAGCAGGGTTGCCCAAAGAGGTTATGGAGTTACCCTTGCGTGAGGCGCGTGAAATATTCGAGCGTGAATACCTTAGTCGCCAACTCGAATTGTGTCGTGGTAATGTCAGTCGCTTGGCTGAACGGGTCGGGATGGAGCGCACCCATCTTTATCGAAAAATGCGTGCCTTGGGTATTTCCCCTAAGAAAAGCTAGTATCACTTAACTATCTATGAAAATCATTATCCTCGGTGCTGGCCAGGTCGGCTCTTCGCTGGCTGATAACCTGGCGAGTGAAGCCAATGATATTACGGTGGTGGATAGGCGCTCAGATGTCTTGCGCAAACTCCAGGATCGCCTCGATCTTCGCACCGTGGCCGGTTGCGGTTCTCACCCGGATGTACTGGAGCAAGCGGGCGCAGAAGATGCGGATATGATTATTGCCGTGACCAACAGCGATGAAGTTAACATGGTCGCTTGTCAGACTGCCTATACCTTGTTCCATACTCCGACCAAGATTGCACGCGTTCGTGAGGCCAGTTACCTCGAGCACACCGAGCTGTTTTCGCAAGAGGCGTTGCCGGTGGATGAGTTAATTAGCCCGGAGCAGCTGGTAACGAACCACATTCATCGATTGATTCGTCATGCAGGTGCCTTGCAGGTGCTGGAGTTTGCGGGTGGTCGAGTTTTGTTAGTCGCCATTGCGGCGCATCATGGTGGTAAGTTGGTGGGGCAACCGTTGCGCGAGTTGAAGGCGCATATCCCAGGTATCCAGGTACGTGTGGCCGCGATTTATCGCCAAGGGCAGGCGATAATGCCCAAGGGTGATATGGTGATTGAGGCTGATGATGAAGTGTTCTTTTTAGCGGAAGCTAAGAATATTCGTGCTATTACCAGTGAGCTACGTGAACTCGACCGGCCTTACAAAAGCGTTATGATCGCGGGTGGTGGCAATATTGGTAAGCGTCTTGCGGAGGCGCTTGAGGGGGGGTATCGGGTTAAAATTATTGAGCACAGCGCTGATCGAGCCCGCTATTTGGCCGAAGCATTAGACAGCACTATTGTTCTGCACGGAGATGCTGCGGATCAGGATCTATTGGTCGAAGAAAATATCGACGGTATGGATGTGTTCGTATCATTGACCAATGATGATGAGGCCAATATTCTTTCCGCGATGCTGGCCAAACGTTTAGGCGCACGCAAGGCAATGTCGCTGGTTAATCGCCCCAGTTATTCCCAATTGGTCGAGAGCGGCATTGTCGATATTGCTATCTCGCCGCAGCAAATCACATTAGGGGGGTTACTGGCGCGGGTTCGCCGTGGCGATGTGGTGGCGGTGCATTCGTTGCGCCGAGGTGCGGCTGAGGCTATGGAAGCGATTGCGCATGGCGATAGAAAAACCTCAAAAGTTGTTGGTCGGCGAATCGATGAACTTAAGTTACCAGCGCACACGCGTGTTGCTTCCCTGGTGCGGGGCGAAGAAGTCATTATGGTTCACCATGACACGGTTATAGAAGCGGAAGATCATGTCATTTTATTTGTGGCCGACAAGAGCAAGATCTCTGATGTTGAACGTTTGTTTCAAGTCGGCATCACTTTTTTTTAGTCCTACTCATTAAATGCAACTCGCCGTCGTCCAACGTATCTTGGGTTTGTTAATCATGGTGTTTAGCATCACCATGCTGCCGCCAGCTTTGGTTGGCCTCTGGTATCAGGACCACAGCATTTTCGATTTTATAGAAGGCTTCTTTATATTGCTGGCGAGTGGATTTCTCATATGGTTTCCAGTGCGTGAGTTACGGCATGAATTACGGCTGCGGGATGGCTTCGTTATTGTAGTATTGTTTTGGGCGGGTTTAGGAGTGGCGGGTGGTGTTCCTCTAATGCTATCCGATCAGCCGGAAATTTCGGTTGTGGATGCGGTGTTTGAATCCATCTCGGGTTTGACCACAACCGGTGCAACCGTCATTACCGGCTTGGATGATTTGCCAAAAAGCATTCTCTTTTACCGTCAGCAACTGCAATGGTTAGGTGGCATGGGCATTATTGTTTTAGCGGTGGCCATTTTGCCGGTGTTAGGTGTGGGGGGGATGCAACTATACCGGGCTGAGACGCCGGGTCCGGTCAAGGATAATAAACTAACACCACGTATTACCGAAACGGCCAAGGCACTTTGGATAATTTATCTAATGCTAACAGTGAGCTGTATGTTGGCTTATTGGTTTGCAGGGATGGATGCCTTCGATGCTCTTGCGCACAGCTTCTCCACCGTTGCGATTGGTGGCTTCTCTACACATGATGCCAGCATTGGTTATTTTGATAATCCTACTATCGAAATGGTCGCAATATTTTTTATGCTTATTTCGGGTGTTAATTTTGCACTGCATTTCTATTCCTGGCGTGCGATGACGTTACGTAATTATTGGCAGGATTCTGAATTTCGTACCTATATAGCGGGTATTATCGCGATCTCTATTGTCGTTATTCTATTTCTTTATTTTTCCAGTACCGTTACAAGTGCTCCGCTTGCATTTAGGCAAGGATTGTTTCAGACCGTTTCAATTGCAACGACGACTGGTTTTGCAACCACGAATTACAGTCTCTGGCCTGTATTTATTCCGGTACTACTTTTGTTTATGAGTTTTATTGGGGGTTGCGCAGGCTCAACGGGAGGTGGTATGAAGGTGATTCGCGTGCTGCTAATTCTTAAGCAAGGTATGCGCGAGGTGAAGCGACTTGTTCACCCCAATGCCACACTTCTTATAAAAGTAGGGAAAAAACCGTTGCCCGATAACATTATCGAAGCCGTATGGGGTTTCTTCTCAGCTTATGTTTTTGTTTTTGTGATACTCATGATGATAATGATCGCGACCGGTATGGATCAGGTCACTGCATTTTCTGCAGTGGCGGCTAGCTTAAATAATCTAGGTCCGGGATTAGGTGATGTGGCTGCCAACTATGCTTCAATAAAGGACGTAGAAAAATGGGCGCTGTGTATCGCAATGCTAATGGGGCGGCTTGAAATATTCACGCTACTTGTGGTCATGAGTCCGGCCTTCTGGAGACGCTAATGACAATAGCCGATAAATGGAATTCACGCTACGCAGATAGACTTCCTGCAGATCAGCAAGCATGTAAAGTTTTGCAAGATTATGCCCACCTATTACCTCGTAAAGGTAAGGCGCTTGAGCTTGCGAGTGGGCTGGGTGGTAATGCAATTTTTCTTGCCCAGCATGGTTTGCACTCTCGAGCTTGGGATATCAGTTCTCTTGCAGTAGAAAAATTGAATGCCTACGCGAGTGGTAAAGTTTGGACACTCAAGGCAGAAGTACACGATGTTGAAAAAAATCCACCAAAAAAAGAATGCTTTGATGTCATCGTCGTTAGTTATTTTTTGTATCGAGAGTTGTTGCCTTTTTTATCGACTGCTTTAAAGCCCAATGGTTTGTTGTTTTATCAGACGTTTACGACCGAGCGGTCAATAGATGGTCCCGGCCCATCAAATCCAGGTTTCCTGCTCCAGCCTAATGAGCTATTAAAGACCTTTGCAGCGATGAATATTCTAGCTTATCGTGAGGAGGGTATGAACGGAGATTTAAATCAGGGGCAGCGAGGCATCGCTTCGCTGGTCGCACAGCGACCTAAGTAATGGAGAATTTGCCGCAAACCATTACGGAAAAACTACCCCAAAAACTATTAGCCCCCCGGTTTTGGCCAACCTGGTTGGGTGTGGCTGCGTTCTGGGGTATTACACAATTGCCAAGGCCGATACGGCAAAGCCTGGGTAAATTTGCGGGGACGATCGCTTGGCGAAGAAATAAAAAGCGTCGCGGTATCGTAGACGTTAATCTTGCGATGTGTTTTCCAGAGTGGTCGCTGGAAAAACGGGCTGCGATGAATAAACGACATTTTCAGGTTATGGGGCGCAGCATGTTGGATATGGGCATAATCTGGTTTTCCAGCGATAAACGCCTTTTGCGATCCACTGAATTGGAAGGATGGGAGCATATTGAGGCTGCCAAAGTGGCTGGAAAAAATATTATTTTGAATGTGGCGCATAGCGCGGGATTGGACTTTGGGGCTATGGCTGTTGGTAGTCGTACCCCAGGCATTGGACCCTACAAAGCGGCAAGAAATGAAGTTGTTGACTGGTGGGTCGCGCGTGGGCGTAGACGCTTTGGAATTAAAATATTTGAGCGTGGCGATGGCATGATTGCTTTTACTCGGGCGGTGCGCAAAGGTGTGCTTTTATACGTCCTTGCAGATGAAGACTATGGAAAGGATGCTTCCGTTTTTGTGCCTTTTTTTGGTCAAGACAAGGCAAGTCTGCCAATGGTGGGACGGTTGGCGAAAATAAGCAATGCGGCTGTGTTTCCGGTGATGACTTACTATAGTGAAAAGAGTAAACGCTACTTGACTAAGATCTTTCCGGCACTCACAGATTTTCCAGATGGAGATAAGCTAAAGGATACAGAGCGGCTAAACCAATCCTTGGAACAGATGATTCGCCTATCGCCCGAGGAGTATATGTGGACGCTGCGGATCTTTCTTACTCGGCCTGACGGAGCCCGTATCTACCACTACTGAGAGTATTTATGGATACTATTGAAAACTTAAACACGGTACTAAAGCAATTCGCCATTGAGCGCGATTGGGAGCAATTTCAGTCGCCTAAAAATTTGTCCATGGCATTGATTGTTGAAGCCGCTGAATTGGTTGAGCATTTTCAGTGGTTGACGGAGGAGGAAAGTTACAAATTGTCGCAGGAAAAGCATCAGGAGGTTGGGTATGAAATGGCCGATATTCTACTGTATCTGATTCGGCTCTCAGAAAGATTACATGTTGATCTTATTACTGCAGCGGAGGAAAAGATAAAAATTAATGAAAAGCGCTATCCTGCAGCTAAGGTACGCGGGAGTGCAAAGAAATATTCTGATTACGGTGAAGTCGAAGGGGAAGAAGGTAGTGGCTGCTAATGCTTGCAGGGTGTACAGGCCATTGAGCAGAATAAAATCAGGCCGATGTTAATTTACCGGCCTGATTAATAGATTAAGGTGGGCTTAATCGTTAATATCCCGTTGCTTTACCACCCATTGCCTTGTCTTTAGCTTCATCGACTTCTTCGTTAGCTTTGCCTTTGGCATCATCTTTCATGCCTTCCATGCTTTTAGAAGCGGCATCTTTGGCTGTATCCATTGAACCTCCTGAAGGGTCACTAGCACAGCCAACTGTAAAAATACCTGCTAGAATTGCTATGAGGAATAACTGCGGAACTTTCATGTATATCTCCAATTTCTGTTAGTAAAATATTGGCGTAAGCCACTTTAAATACGGTCCAGATTTTTATAGACCAAAAATGTTCAACCCATTCGATATATTTTAACGCAGTTAGTTCATTAATTTCTCAAATTAAAAGACTAATTTTTCTGAAGGTTTCAATCGTATTGAGGGCGTTATCTCTGGAGTAAGCTGATTCTAAGAGGAATAGCTGAGATAGGGCCATGCGCCGGAGAAGAATTCTCCGGCGATAAAGGGTTTGTATTGACTACTTCTTGTTCGCTTAAAACTCTCCGGTTGCGCCCGCCACCATAATATCCAGCATATCTTGGTTTACTCGGATGGCAGTTTCAATGACATCTGCGGGTAGGAGCTTGCTGTTAACCAGCATATCTAGATTGAGCATCATGAGGGTAGGTTTTTTATCTTCGTCTTCGACGACTGCGATGCGGCATGGCATATAACTGGCAAAAATTGGATTGGCTATTATCATGGTTCGCGCATCCATTGGGTCGCAAAATTGAAGAATGGAAAGGTATGGTGAATCTACGCCACGTGCTTCCAATTCCCGCGAGACATGTTGCTGACCAACGAGTTTGAGGTTTTTTTCTGCCGCCTTGGACATCATGGCTTCAATGGCATCTTCAATGCTAACGCCTTCTTCCAGGCTCATTTTAGCGACCGTCTGACTGATATCCGTTATTTCTAGACCATTTTCTGTGATTTTCTTTGTTTTAGGTCTTGCGGCGGCGATCACATCAGGCAATCTCGCCTGACCATGTTTTTTGATCTTTTTATCATCGAGAGAAACGAGGTAGGCCGTTAAATTGAGTAGCTCACTATCATTGTAGTCATCAAAGAGCTCATCGTCGGGATCATCATCGTGCATACGATTATCTTGCTGATATAGCTTTAAGGTCGTATAGAGATACTCGTAATGTTGTCCTGCTAGAGCAGGTGCTTTTTTTCTGCGCTTTCCATATCCATCTTTAGCGTGACATGATTTACATTCTTTCTTATAGACTTTTTTGCCCTTGTTTGAGTTTCCCCCTGCCTGTTTAACATTAAACTGGGGATCAGCGCTTAGATTGATTTTGGCAAGATATGCGGCGATATCTTCGATATCTTGTACGGACATCTCGTCGATTGATGCTGACTTCATCATGACGGGATTAACGCGCTTCCTGCTGCGGTATTCTTCGATTGCCTTGATCATATAGTCTTTATCGAGCCCGGCTATTCGAGGAGACAAGCGCCCAGGAGTTCCTTGACCGTATACGCCATGGCACAATGCACAGCTTTTATTAATGGCTTTTCCGTTCGCGAGGTCAGCGGCGTGGAGTGAAAGTGGAGCTGCTAAAAGCACCAGTATTGTGATCAATGTACGCATAGAATCGTCTTCCTTGACGGTAGTTCATTTTGTTTATGAAGGTACAGTTAAGAGAGTATTCTGGATACTAAGTGTGTCGCATAATTTGCAATTGGACAGATGAGTAGTATTGAAGCTACAACAGATAGATATGTTAGACGGAGATAAATTGGGCGTACTGATTTAGTAAGTGAGGATACTCCATCAATGTGGTACTGATGGAGTATTAGGAAAATTTAGTAGGAAATTGAGTTTAGGTTGATTTCAAGGTTGGCTTGGGAACGTGCATGGAATAACTTGAACATTCTGACGGGTCTTTTAGCACCTGACTCCACGATCTCAATCGTTGCGTAGAACCACTATGCGCCTCTTGAGATCGTGGAGTCAGAAACAAAAATTCTTTGTCATAAGTGATCAACTTATTTCATGCACGTTCCTTAGTTTTGCTCAGCGTAATAATGAATTAGGGCTTCTTTATCATTATCACTTAGTTTTTTGAATTTTTTCTTCATTTTTTTAGGCATTGAACGATCGCCAGAACTAAACTTCTCAAACTCCTTCTTGGTATAAGCCATCCATTGCCCGGCAAGAATAGCGGCATCATCATCGGCATTGCTGCCCCCATCAGAATGACATTTCTCGCAAGACTTATCATGGAGCTTAGCGCCTTTTTTAGCCAGTTTTATGTCCACGGTTTGTTTTTGTGGCTTAAATTCTTGACCTGCATAATAGGTTGCAAGTGCTTCGATATCTTCATCACTCAATTCTTTGGTGATTTCGCCCATATCAGTTTCAGAGCCATCTTCAGGCGTGTATTTATCACCTTTTCGATCTCCACTTTTATAAATGTCCATGGTGTCGATTATCGCATCTATTGAAAAGCCGGCAATGCTGGGAACGTTTTCGTCACTGCTATTGCCGTCGTTTCCATGGCACTCGGCACATTTATCTTTTGCAATTGCGGCACCATCAGCCATTAAGCTCATGGGTAATGCGCTAAGCAAGCCAAAAGGAAGTAAGATAAGAACGGGCCTGAATTTGGGCATGGGTTAGATCCTCTCTAAATAATGATGGTATTAAAAAATTGTAACTATTCAGCTTCATCCAAAGAAATAAAACCAGGCAACTGTCCCTGAAACAATAAAAACAAAGCCTC
>FXBE01000145.1_pt1 | contig 12275 bp, 4 predicted proteins | sample 5335311 | NCBI WGS metagenome assembly FXBE01 (sample SAMEA103928390, study PRJEB20085) | sediment metagenome | biome: marine biome; feature: hydrothermal vent; material: sediment | place: Atlantic Ocean | collected 2013-08-06T02:46:56 | depth 0.05 m | reverse complement strand
TTAGCTTGACTCATGGATTGGCACCTTGCACCCAAAGGGCATAGAAAAGTCCAGAGTTTCCAATAGCTGCGTTACTAAGTACTCGCAATAGAAAAACTATTATAAGTGCTATGCTCGCAAGCACTTATGCTTTAGTGCAATCACTTAGCGCCTTGCGGGTGACCGAAGGAAATGCCCTTGGGTAAAAATTCTGAATCTCAATCTGCTCAACCCAGAATTAATAGAGGTGCCCTACAGTCTTGATTCCTCATTACATCAATTCAGTTTATCAAATTTAAAAGAGAGTATTGGTACAGGCAGCCTCGTTATATTCCTCGTTATATTTTCTCTTTACCTTTCGTTTATAGTTCCATTGGTTAAATATTCTATTTTCTGGTCCATTCGGCTGATACCTCACAAGGTATCGCATTTTTTTTGGCCGAATGAAGCATATGATTTAGAAGAACAGAAACATTATCTCAAAATCTCTGAGCTTAAGGTGTATGCGATAAACAAGGACAATAGAGTAGCTTATAATGTGTATTTAAAAGCACTTAAAAGAAATGAGGAGCAAGATAGTTTGTGTTATTTCAGCCTTTATTTGCTTGTCTCATTTGGTATTAATATCGTGTTTTCTCATGATATTGAAAGCTCCATTTCAACATCCCTATTTTCACTGTTTTATTCTGAAGTAGATTTGTTAAGCATCGCAGTTTCAATCATACTACCGCTTCTATTTGTGTTTTGTTTTTATCTAGGGGTAATCATTTATTGTGGCCTTGGAGTAGCTGACCGAGACAGAATATATATGTATAGGCATGGATTAGATCTTAATTCATAACAATTACATACAGTCGATCCATTTCCTCCGACTCTTTGTTAACTCGGATAGAATAGTATAAAGCGATGTTCGCTTTCGCTCACACCACCCTATGCCGCCGGATATGCAAAATGTTAGCAGTGGGTGGGGGGCCACCTTCAGCCTAAACAACCTAGTGATCAAGAATTCAAGCCGCCTGCTGCTCATCCACAGAGCCACTATTAGCCATGCTTCGAGCGGGTTCTAACGGATCTGCTCCAATTGTACCGACAAGGCTTTCAAGGTACCGGGGCTTTTGAATAGCACTGAGTTTCTGGCGTGCTTTTTCAAGCCGATCCGGAATATTTAATCGTTCGGCTGCATCGGCATGGCTTTCTAAATTTAGAAAATCTTCGAGGCTGGCGACGTGATGACGCCAGAGGGTGATATCTCGGGCTTGTTTTATTTCTAGGCGTTCCTTATACCAGTCGGATTTTAGTAAGGTCTCTCGTGTAAACATGGCGCGGAATTTAGGGTCGTGTGCGTTCATGCCTTGGAATTCACCAGTGGCCATTATGTGCAGCAGCGCGTGTAAGGGGGGGCAGGCATCATCCACACTGCCGTCGTCGAGATAGCGTTGTGCGACGAGTTGGTGTGCTTCGACAATATTGTTAATACCGTCGACGAATACATCCATATCTTGAGTTTCGGGTTTGAGAATTTCTTCAGTAAATACCGCGTAGGGATTATCAAAAATTCGGCCGAGAAAGCCGTGAATAAATCGATCGGTTATGCGATAGCCAAGGCGACTCGCAAGCACGTTTTTTCCGTTATGCTCAAAATCCCTGAGTTTTTCTAAATGGCCCTCGGAAATAAGGGCTGTTGGGTTTCGTTGCTCAGGCGTGAGTCGTGCCCAGATTTCTGGAATGAGCAGGCTGATGTCATGATCAACGCGCATATCGGGGCCAATAAAACCGGCAGAGCTTGAAAAGCCGGCATAGCCGGTAAGAATAAAGGACACTAGAGCATTATTAAGATCAGGCGTTGCTCGCAAGGCATTAAATGGTCCTTTGGTTAATGCACCTTCGCTGCCGGCTCCGGTGGTCGAGGGAGATTTACCGGTTAGCGAACAGACGAAATCCATAAACAGTTCAGGCAGTTCCTGATAATGAATGGGGTTAAAGACCGCTAGCGAGCGAATACCCTCTTCTGGAGGATTATTACGCCGGCCTCCAAGCACGGCGTCAACCGGATGGCAGATGACTTCATTGAGCGGAACCTTACGGTGGAAGCGGATACCCGTTTCAGCGATATATTTGCGTATTGGTTTCTGATAATCCGGCCTGGTTTGTAAGTAACGTGGATTCTTCGAAGGTGCGCCATCGACCATCCGAGGGTGGGCCGAAGAGACAACATAAGTATCTTTCTCTTGGTAGGCGCTTTCTAGCAGATTACGCATGGGGTCGGTAAAGTCACAGGCGGTTAGAACGTCCTCCATGACCGCAGCCAGGGATTTATCTTTTAACGGTTCATAGTTGGCGAGAAAATTTCCCGGTTCTGACATGTCGATTTCGGTTTGTTTGTCATAGCCAGGAATGATCGCATCATCCGGTCGTTGAAAAAGCCGATGCTCACAATTCTTGACTAGTTTTACACTGTAGTCGGAGTCGCTTTTTGCTTGACAGTCTTTGACGTTGCGAGCCGGTACGACGACGGACGCGCTAATGTCGTCTTCCATTTGAATTTTTTCGGTGGGAATAAAATCGTGTCGAACTTTGAATGTCCGCCATTCCCCCTTGAGATCAAATCCAACGCGTAAATAGGAAGCGATCATCTTACGGCTATTGAGTTTTAACTCATGGCCAGGCGCGCCATCCACTTCGTCTACAGAAATGTGTTTGCGCCAATTGCCGCCCCATTCAGGTCGATAAAAACGTTTAATCAAACCCACCAGGGCAAGAATTCGAGGGGGGATGGAAGCCAGCCATAAGTTATAAGACTCCGTATAGCTGGGTGAAGGTGTTAGCAGTTTGATAACAGACCCAAGGCTGCGCTGCATACTTAGGGGTTGGCGCTCAGGGTTTAGATCTTCATTTTTGTACCCAGGCTGGAATCGATGGGTGTAATCGTAGGAGAAAATCTCTTCAAGACGGTCCATATCTTTTTCGAGATCATCCACAAAGAATGGGCCAAAAAGAACGGCATCATCGATTGCTTTGGAAATCTCTGATTTTCCGCCACCGGAAACCGTGCTGGGTTTGTGGCAGAAAGTACCCTCCGGATCGGTGCCCACCAGTCGCCACGAGGGTGCGCCCGGGTGTTTCTTCATTTCGACCTTGTAGCCATTCGGCTGCATATAGGTTTGTCCGGGTTGCAGGCGGATGCTCTGTGGTTTGCCATTTTGCTTCCAGCTGATTGTTTGTGCGTTAAGGTCCATGCGCAAGTCTTGCGGGACATAGATAAGCTGCGGATACTTTTTGTCGATACCGTATCCTTCGGGCATGATGTCCATTAAATCGGTATAGCGGTGTGAGGTATCTGCAAAAGAATAGCCTTGTTCACGAGTGCTACGGTCCACCCCATATTCCTCGCCGTGGTTACGGCAGCAAAAGGCCAGGGCTCCACCGGAGTGTTCCTCTTCCGCTAATCCATATAGATTGGCCGAATAGCTAATCTGGGTTTTAACCTCTTTTTTGGAATAGCCAAAATAATTGTCAGCAACCAGCGTGACGATAACACCGCGCTTGTCACGCGCAGTGATTTTGAAGGCTTGTCCATCGTTATATAGCTCGTCAGCCTTTCTCCAGCACATGCCGTCCTTGCGTTGCTGCTCTGTTGCATCATCCCAATGCGGTAAGCCGAGTTCTTTTTTACTCAGAGAGATGAGGTGGGGCGCAAGAATGACGCAGCCGGTGTGGCCGGTCCAGTGATCGACATCCAGCGCAGCATCGAATCTGGGGAGATTCGGATTGCCGCCGTTGCCGAAGATACTCTCGACAAAATCTAGATTGCTGACTAGGTTGCCCGGCGCAAAAAAGCGGATCTCCATCGACTTTTCTTCTTCCATCCCAGGAACTTCGGGACAAACAGTAGGCCGTAGTAGCAGAGATACAAACATTTCTGCAGTTTCTGTTTGATTGACCAAAAAGGGCAGTGTGAGCAATTCTTTTGGTGGGTTTAGGGCGTGTTTGAATAGGCGTGTGAAGGCAAGTTTAGGCACGGTTTTCTTGTCGCCCGGGATGGGTAGTCCACCGTCCACAATATGGAATGATCCCTTGGTTGTTCTACGGTCGCTGGCAGGATTGTGTAAAACACCCTGCTTGATGCGAAAGCTGGAAATTAAATCAGAATGAAAGTCATCCCCATCCATGGGCAAAGATAGCTCTCTAGCAACGCCGTGACGGTCGAGTACAAAACTGTTTGAGGGGAGTTTAAGCGCGGTATCCTCGCCAAAATACGAGGAGAGAAAATTCTGAATCCGTTGGTCTGCGGGGCAGCGATAGGATGACAACAGACGGTTTTTCTCTCGATAACTTCGTAGTAAATCGTGAGTGGTCTCGAAGAACCCATAGGAGGAGCCCGAAACAGAGGTGGGTTGTCCGGAAGACGCTAGTTTTAGATTGATATAAAGATGAAGCTTTTCTCGCTCTTCTTCGGGGTTTTTGTCGGTTGCTCCTAGCCCCAGTGTGCGTTCTAAATCTTTCACTATTGCCTCCTGGCGGCGAAGTTTAGCCGCGATTAGATGATTAGTTATTACTCGTATTCGTTAGTGGTCTCCTGCTGCGCTCTTGTCTGGGCAATCAGGGTATAAATTATGTAATTAAATGAACGGTGTATGGGGTTTACGCTGAAGGTTAATAGGCTGAGTCGACCTTTATCCTTCAGCCTAAAAACCTATGCTTAAATACCTAATCATCGGGGTAACTCTGAAGTTCCCATCAGGTATTCGTCTACGGATCTTGCGCATTGCCTTCCTTCGCGTATAGCCCAAACGACGAGTGATTGACCGCGGCGCATATCACCGGCTGCGAACACCCCGTCAATGGATGTTTCGTAAGCATTTTTGCCTTCGGTATCGCCCTTGATATTGCCGCGTCCATCCAATTCAATGCCGAGCTCTTCGATCATGCCCTCATGGACAGGATGCACGAAGCCCATGGCCAGGGTCGCAAGTTCTGCCTTTAGCTCGAACTCGGAGCCCGCAACTTCAGACATTTGCCATTGGCCCTTTTCGTCTTTGGTCCACTCGACCTTTATGCATTTAAGCGCTTTGAGCTTTCCGGCCTCACCAATGAATTCTTTGGTCGCAACTGAAAACATGCGTGTACAGCCTTCTTCCTGAGAGCTTGAGGTACGCATTTTGTTTGGCCAGTCCGGCCAGGTCAGTAGTTTGTCTTCTTGCTCTGGTGGTTGTGGCAGAATCTCGATTTGAGTTACGGATTTGGCGCCGTGGCGGGTAGAGGTGCCGATACAGTCTGATCCGGTATCGCCTCCGCCAATGACCACGACATTTTTACCGCTGGCATCAATGAATTCAGCGTCAGGCACATCAATACCCTGAACCCGCTTGGAGTTACTCCTTAAAAAATCCATTGCGAAATGTACGCCATCAAGTTTCCGTCCGGTAATCGGTAAATCGCGAGGTTTTTCTGAGCCGCCGGTTAAAACGACGGCATCGAAATCTTCAACCAGGCTTTTAGCCGATAGATCAACACCGACATTGACGTTCGCGCGAAATTTAACGCCTTCAGCCATCATCTGGCTAATACGCCGATCGATTAGCTTTTTATCGAGTTTGAAATCTGGGATTCCAAAGCGTAGTAAACCGCCAATGCGCGCTTGGCGTTCGAACACGATCACTGCATGGCCAACGCGGGCAAGTTGTTGGGCTGCCGCTAAACCAGAAGGCCCGGAACCCACCACAGCAACGACCTTGCCAGTTTTATGCTTGGCCACTTCGGGTACGATCCAGTTTTCCTCCCAACCTTTGTCGATGATGGCGCACTCGATGGTTTTAATCGAGACGGGGGAGCTCTCCAAATTTAAGGTGCAGGATTCTTGGCACGGAGCAGGGCAGATGCGTCCAGTAACCTCGGGAAAGTTATTGGTGGAATGCAAGATGGATAATGCCTGCATCCATTCTCCCCGATACACTAGATCATTCCACTCCGGAATAATGTTGTTCACGGGGCAGCCCTGATGGCAAAAGGGAATGCCACAATCCATACAGCGCGCACCCTGATCACGCAGTTCCTCTTCCTTGAGGGGGATAACGAATTCTTTATAGTTCGTGGTGCGATCAGCAACCGGGCCGTAGCCGCGATCTTGCTGATCGATTTCGATAAATCCGGTGGGTTTTCCCATTGTCTAAAGCCCTCTCTGAGTAGTTGCCGTGGCCTGTTCTTGCTGCATTTCTTGTAAGGCACGACGGTATTCAGTGGGCATGATTTTGACAAACTTAGGCAAATAGCTCGCCCAATTATCAAGAATATTTCTAGCGACGGGGCTATCCGTATAGTGCATATGTTGCTCGATAACCTGCTTAAGGCGAATGGCATCAAAGCGTGTCATATCATGGCTGACATCGACGCGTCCGTGGGTCTCCATATCACCACCTTGATGGTCAAGAGCTTCCAGCGCGTCGTCGTCTTCAGCGATGGGCTCCAGGTCTACTTGAGCCAGATTACAGCGATCCTTGAGAGTACCGTTTTCGTCCAGGACATAAGCAATGCCGCCAGACATGCCGGCTGCAAAGTTGCGACCAGTGGATCCCAGTATGACCACAACACCGCCCGTCATGTATTCACAGCCATGATCGCCAACACCTTCGACGACGGCGGTGGCGCCTGAATTGCGGACACAGAATCGTTCGCCAGCGACGCCGCGTAAATAACATTCGCCTTTAATGGCGCCATAAAGCACGGTGTTGCCGGCGATAATATTTTCTTCGGCTTTGCCGATGGCGCTGTCCTTGGGCGGGTAAATTATGATGCGGCCACCGGAGAGACCTTTGCCGACATAATCATTGCCCTCACCCGAGAGTTCAATCGTGATGCCTTGTGCGAGCCATGCACCCAGTGATTGGCCGGCCGTGCCTTGAGCACGGATGTGGATGCTATCGTCGGGCAGACCTTCCAGACCGTAGCGTCGTGCAAGTTCACCCGACAACAGGGTGCCAAAGCTTCGATTACTATTGAGAATAGTAATATCAATTTGCACCGGCGTCTGGTCTTGCAAGGCGGATCGAGCCTGCTTGATGAGCGCGTGGTCAATGGCTTTGTCCAGGCCGTGATCCTGAGGTTCGCACTGGTAGCGAGCAACATTTTTATCCACTTCAGGAACGTGGAAAATACGGCTGAAATCGAGACCTTGTGCTTTCCAATGCTTGATAGCAGTACGTTTTTCAAGGCGATCCGAACGTCCAATCATTTCATTGATCGTTCGAAAACCCAGTTTTGCCATCAGTTCGCGCATCTCTTCCGCGACCATAAAGAAATAATTGACGACGTGTTCGGCTTGTCCTGTGAAGCGTTTACGCAGTACCGGATTTTGAGTGGCAATGCCGACGGGGCAGGTATTGAGATGGCATTTGCGCATCATCAGACAGCCTTCCACGATCAAAGGAGCTGTTGCAAAACCAAATTCATCGGCACCCAGTAGTGCGCCGACAACGACATCGCGTCCAGTGCGAAGTCCGCCATCGACCTGGACGGCAACGCGGCCACGCAAGTTATTCAGCAACAGCGTTTGATGTGTTTCCGCAAGCCCGATTTCCCAAGAAGACCCCGCGTGCTTAATCGACGTGAGTGGTGATGCGCCCGTACCGCCGTCGTAGCCAGAGATAGTAATGTGGTCAGCATGAGCTTTCGTCACACCGGCGGCAACCGTACCGACGCCAACTTCTGAAACCAATTTAACTGAGATACGCGCCTTTGGATTCGTGTTTTTCAGGTCGTGAATGAGTTGCGCCAGATCCTCGATTGAATAAATATCGTGGTGCGGTGGTGGTGAGATCAGGCCGACGCCAGGCGTGGAGTGGCGCACCGAAGCGATCGTTTGATCGACTTTATGGCCGGGTAGTTGGCCGCCTTCTCCTGGCTTGGCGCCCTGAGCTATCTTGATCTGAATATCATCGGCGTTAACCAGGTATTCGATGGTGACGCCAAAACGCCCCGAGGCGACTTGCTTAATGGCGGAACGCTTGGGGTTTGAAGAGCCATCTTCCAGCAGCTGATAGCGTTCACGCAACTCACCTCCTTCACCGGTGTTGGATTTGCCACCTAACTGGTTCATGGCGATGGCGAGGGTGGTATGCGCTTCATAAGAAATGGAGCCGAACGACATCGCCCCGGTGGAGAAGCGTTTAACGATTTCGCTAGCGGGCTCTACTTCTTCCAGAGGAATCGGTTTGTCCGCAAAGCGCAGATTGAACAGGCCGCGGAAGGTGAGTAGGCGTTCGTTCTGTTCATTGATGATTTTAGCGAATTCTTTATATTTCTCACCATCATTGCTACGCGTAGCGTGTTGTAATGCGGAGATGGTCGCTGATGTCCAGACATGGTCCTCGCCGCGAATACGCTGGGCATAGTCACCGCCGACATCCAGGTCGGTTTTGTAAATCGGTTTATCGCCATAGGCATTTTGGTGCCAGCGAACGGCTTCCTTGGCAATTTCCCGAATGCCGACACCTTCGATGGTAGTCGCGGTGCCAGTGAAATATTTTTCCACAAACTCACTGCTTAAGCCGACTGCGTCGAATATCTGTGCGCCGCAATAGGATTGGTACGTTGAAATGCCCATTTTGGACATAACTTTGTGTAGGCCCTTGTCAATGGCCTTTATATAATGTGCATGCAGTTCGTCTTCGGGAATACTGGAGCCGGCAGCAGTGAGCGTTTCAAACGCCAGATAGGGGTTGATTGCCTCGGCGCCGTACCCGGCTAAAGTAGCAAAGTGATGTATTTCGCGAGCGGCGCCAGTCTCTACTACCAGCCCTGTTGCAGTGCGCAAGCCTTTGCGGATTAAATGTTGATGAACCGCGGAAGTGGCCAGTAACGCAGGAATGGCGATGCTGTCTGCGTCCCCGCGTCGATCCGATAGGGTAATGATATTGAAGCCACTATTGACGGCTTCTTCGGCAATTTTACAGACACTGTCGAGCGCAGGTTCCATGCCCTCAGCGCCATAAAATGCGGGGTATAAGAGCGATACTGTGCGCGTTTTAAATGCGCCCCCGGTGCTGCCCTCAACGGCTCGGATGCGTTCCAGGTCCCTATTGCTCAAGATAGGTTGGGTAACCTCCAGGCGCATATTGGAACCGCCGTCCGCCCAGCCGAGCAGGTTAGGCCTTGGTCCTATCAGAGAGACCAGGGACATTACGATCTCTTCGCGAATCGGATCAATCGGTGGGTTAGTGACCTGCGCAAAATTTTGCTTGAAATAGTTAGCCAGCGGCTTGGCTTTGGAAGAAAGCACTGCGGGTGGATTATCAGCACCCATTGAGCCCGTGGCTTCCTGCCCTGTTGCGGCCATCGGTGACATTAGAAATTTAAGGTCTTCCTGAGTAAAACCGAAAGCTTGCTGCCGATTCAATAAAACTTCAGGTGGAGCGGCCATGGGGCCAATACCAACCGGTAGGCTTTTCAAGTGAATCTGGGTTTTATCCAGCCAGTCTTGGTATGGATGTCTGGAAGACAAGTCGGTTTTGAGCTGCGCATTGTCGATAATGCAACCCTTTTCAAGGTCGATAAGGAACATCTTGCCTGGCTGTAGGCGCCATTTTTTAACAATTTTGTCTTCTGGAATGGGTAGTACGCCCATCTCTGAGGCCATCACCACGCGATCATCGCTGGTGATGAGGTAACGAGCAGGGCGCAGTCCATTCCGATCGAGCGTAGCGCCGATTTGGCGTCCATCCGTGAAAGCGACCGCAGCCGGTCCATCCCAAGGCTCCATCAAGGCGGCATGAAATTCGTAAAAAGAGCGGCGGCCGGGATCCATCAGCTCATTGCCAGACCATGCTTCGGGGATCAGCATCATCATGGCGTGACCCATCGAGTATCCGCCTAGAACGAGGAGCTCCAAGGCGTTGTCAAAGCTGGCGGAGTCGGATTGACCCTCGCGGATAATGGGCCAAAGTTTTTCCATGTCTTCGCCAAACAGCTCGGACTTCATCGAGTTTTTGCGTGCCGCCATCCAGTTGGCATTGCCACGCAGAGTGTTGATTTCACCATTGTGCGCGATCATGCGGAAAGGTTGGGCGAGCTCCCAAGTGGGAAATGTGTTGGTGGCGAAGCGTTGGTGAACCAAGGCCAGTGCCGAAGTCATACGTTCATCACGCAGATCCTGGAAGTAGAACCCGACTTGTCCGGCAAGCAGTAGGCCTTTATAAGACAGTAACCTGGATGACAATGAGGTGACGTAAAAGCGTTGGGCGTCCTCGATTTCGGACCGGTAGATCGTGAATTCAACCTGTTTACGGATGACGAAGAGCTTGCGCTCGAAGGCATCCTGATCGGCGCAAGATTCACCGCGACCGATAAAGATTTGGCGCATAACGGGTTCGGTAGGCAGTACCGATTTTCCAAGGTGGGCGTTGTCGACCGGAATATCCCGCCAGCCGAGTAAGCGCTGGCCTTCTTGCACGGTATATTTCTCAATCGTTTCTTCGCAGAAACGGCGGGCATCGTCGTCGCGAGGAAGAAACAGAGCACCGACCGCGTAATCGCCTTCAGCGGGCAGTTCAAAGTCGGTAACGTCTTGTAAGAAGTCGTGCGGCATTTGCAGCAGGATACCGGCGCCGTCACCGGCCTTTGGATCGGCCCCGACTGCACCACGATGAGTCAGGTTTTCGAGTAATTCCAGTCCCTGAGCGATAATGTCATGGGATTTGCGGTTTTTAATATCGCAGACAAAGCCAACGCCACAGGCATCGTGCTCGTTGCGCGGGTCGTACAATCCCTGCCGGGGGGGGAAGCCGCTCAAGCCCATTACTGAAACCTCATGTTGGTTGCCGCAGCCGCGTGGGATATGAGATGGGCTGCAAATAAAACCCGCGCTGGGCGGGGAATAATTTATTGTTGCCGATGCGAACTGTAAAGCGTCGGGCCGTTCAGAATAGCGAAAAACGAAATGTGATGCCAGTCTAAAACCGGAACTTTGTTGCTGATATTAACGTCTGTGTTAGGCAGCGCGGGTTGCTTGCTGCAGACAACGCTTGAGTTTTTCGGTAGAAAAATCAGTGTTTACCACGGCTTTACCGATCGACTTAAGTAAAACCAAGCGTAGTTGCCCATCGAGAACTTTTTTATCAACCGCCATCAGTTCAAGGAATTGATTTACGCTCATGTCGGTGGGTGGGTTGATGGGTAAATGGCTGCGTTCGATCAGGCGGCGGGTTCTTTGCAGATCTTCCGGTGCCAACCAGCCCATTTGGGTGGACAGTTCGGCGGCCAAAAGCATACCGCAGCCTACGGCCTCGCCGTGCAGCCAGCTGCCATAACCGGTGGCAGTTTCGATCGCGTGTCCGAAGGTGTGGCCAAAATTTAGCAAGGCACGTTGCCCTTTTTCAAGCTCGTCAGCGGCTACGACATTGGCTTTGATTTCGCAGGAGCGGCGGATGGCGTAGGCCAGCGCGGTTTTATCGCGGGCCAGCAGTGCATCCAGATTATCTTCGAGCCAGGCAAAAAACTCAGCATCAATAATCAGGCCGTACTTAATAATCTCCGCAAGTCCGGCATACAGTTGACGATCTTCCAAGGTATCCAGCGTATCGGTGTCGATAATCACGCACTGCGGCTGATGGAAAGCGCCGATCATGTTCTTACCTAATGCATGGTTGACGCCGGTCTTCCCGCCGACCGACGAGTCTACTTGGGCCAACAAGGTTGTTGGGATCTGAATAAAAGCCACGCCGCGCTGATAACTGGCCGCGGCAAATCCCGTCATATCGCCGACCACGCCGCCACCCAATGCGATCAATGTGGTCTGACGGTTTTGGCGTTGCTCAAGCAGATCCGAAAAAACCTGGTTCAGCTCATCCAGATTCTTATATTTTTCACCATCGGGTAGGATTGAATTGCCATGCCTGATTTTGCTCAGGTGGGCAGATACTTGCTGTAAATAGAGCGGTGCTACGGTTTCATTGCTCACAATCAGCGCCGAGTCACCGTGGATATGCGGGATTAATAGCTCGGGTTTTTGCAGTAGGTCCTGGCCGATATAAATGGGGTAGCTGCGATTGCCCAGCTCAACATTGAGTATTTCCATGGCTTATTTTATACATAGATTATGAAAACTTGGAACAAATCCCAATTATTTAACCAACAACAGTAAAACTGCTTAGGCTGAAGGCTCTCCAGTGTAAAGAAGTAGTGTAAACATAAACATTTAGTCTGCCTGCTTCAGTCTATATAGGGCACCTCTATTAATTCTGGGTTGAGCAGATTGAGATTCAGAATTTTTACCCAAGGGCATTTCCTTCGGTCACCCGCAAGGC
>FXBE01000144.1_pt1 | contig 12279 bp, 8 predicted proteins | sample 5335311 | NCBI WGS metagenome assembly FXBE01 (sample SAMEA103928390, study PRJEB20085) | sediment metagenome | biome: marine biome; feature: hydrothermal vent; material: sediment | place: Atlantic Ocean | collected 2013-08-06T02:46:56 | depth 0.05 m | reverse complement strand
ACACTAGCTGAATCCAGATTGATCTATTAAATCCAACCGTTGGGGATCAGCTCGTAGTTTGCAGGGAGTGACGTTCAGCCATCGCCTAAATTCACGACTCATGTGCGCCTGATCGGCGTATCCATGTTCGAGCGCAATGTCTGCAAAAGGCACATTCTTGCGAGTAGCGCGAGCAGCTCGTCTGATTCGCGCAAGCTGCAACCAGTAAGTGGGGGACCGGCCTGTCTCGCGCATCATCAAGCGTTGTAGCGTCCGCTGACTCATTCCCAACTCTTTAGCAGCTGCCGCTACTGAGACCACATCGGATGCCAAGCAATCGAGCACTTCTATAAGAACTGGTAACTGGCGACTGTAACTGTCTATTCTGCAATAGAGCTCTGCAAGCTCAAGATCTTGGTGCTGGACCGACGCCAGTAGTTGCTCCTCATCAATTCTGGTTCCAGGTTTTAGCCGAAGCCCTTGCATAAAAACGCCCGCCTGAATTGAAACCTCATAGGTTTGATAGTCCAGCGAAGACAAAAACCAATACGGTTTCTCTCCGGGTGTCTTGCGGACAATGAGGTCACGACAACCATCAGGTACCACAATCGCCGTGGTATCTAAATTTGGCGCTGACTGCCAGATATCCAGGATACTTGTGGTCATATTTTCCCGTAATTGTAGGTCGGGTAAGATGCGCATTTCCGTATTCTTAGGTGACTTCCAAAGAGCATTGAGCGCATCGCCACCCGACATTTTTTACTCCACTCAAAACTCCGCCGTCGGGTGGCAATGCGCTTCATGCGATGGTGGTAATTTGAAGACGAGAGGCATGCGCATCTTACCCAACTTACAAATGCCTGAGCCCTTAGATCTTTTCAGTCAACCAACTAACCACTCGTTCATCAACCCAATAGCTTGCTCTCCAAGGCCAGCGGCCACCGACAAATCCCACATGCCCACCCGCAGCCGATAACTCGAGCGTTACTGTTGGTGATAATTCGCTGGCATCAGGTACTGTTGTCGGGTACATAAAGGGATCATCGTTGGCATGCAATAATAAAGTCGGTACCCTAATTTTTGGAATATACTGCCGACTGCTGGAGCGCTGATAGTACTCATCAACTCCGGCAAACCCATGCAAAGGCGCGGTCACCTGGTCATCAAATTTAAAAAAGGTATTGAGTCGGGTGACATCTACCTTTAATGGCGAGGGTCGACGGCTGAATTTTTCCTGATATTTTTTGTGTAACCGCGATAACAAGTGTCGCTGATAAAAACGCGAAAGCCCATGATTCATCCGTCTGGCCGCATCATCCAATACAAAAGGTACCGAGATTGCGACGGCACGCTGAACCGGGGTAGCCTCGCCCGCTTCACCCAACCATTTCAACATGACATTTCCACCCAGAGAAAACCCTACCAAGGCATAAACTTCACGTTGATCCTGCAAATAAATATGATGAATGACCTGCTGAAGATCACCCGTATCACCGCTATGGTAACTGCGGTCCCGATGGTTTAGCTCGCCACTGCAGCCACGAAAATGGAAAAAACAAACGGCAAACCCGGCCTGGTTTAAACGCCGCATCAAACCTTTGGAATAAGGCGAATCAACCGACCCCTCCAGGCCATGCAGTATCAATACGACGGGTAAATCGGCGTCTTTTCCCAACCAGGCCAACTCAATAAAATCCCCATCATCCAGCGTCACGCGCTCTGTTTCCAGAGACACCTCCGGTCGATGCCGGAAAAAAGTGGACCACACGGTTTGAAAATGTGCACCTGGTAACCACCAAGCAGATCGGAAACGACTTTTTACTATCGGCATAGGTTTGTTATATCACCCTGCAAGCTGCAAGAAACTGAGGCACTTTGATATGCATCTATCGAACATTTTCTGCCTCAAGAAATTCTCCTACAGCCCAAAATTCCGGAACGGTGGAAACAATCTCCACCCGGCCACTCGGCAAACTCAGTCAGAAAATGAGCGCTCAATTGTAAATTAAAGTCAACCTGAGGGATTAGTTACGGCGGCCTACATTGAGCTGTGAACGAGCTGAAACCGGTTATTTCAGCGTTTTCTATAATTTCCGCGATACTTCAATTCGCATAAATTATAAGGAAATAATGATGTCAAAGGAAATGATCTTAAAGTTGTCGCTAGGCTTGGCGTGTTTGCTCATGCTCTCTCCCGCTACCTCTCTGGCGGAGATGATCCTCAATAACTCCATTATTCACTTTGAACCCGGCCAACCCAATCGCCAGGATATTGTGGTAGAAAACACTGCCAATGAACCGCTGTACCTCAAGGTAACACCTTATTCGATCCTTAATCCTGGCACCGAAGAGCAAAGCCGTGAGAAGGTCGCCAATCCAAAAGAATCTGGCCTATTAGTCTCACCCAACAAACTAGTCGTGCCACCCAAAGGAAGAAAGCTGATTCGTTTTCTCAATCTCAACTCCAAACGCAATCAAGAGGGTGTTTATCGCGTTGCCATTGAACCGGTAGCGGGAAAACTAGTCGCCAAGAAAACGGGGTTAAAAATACTGATCGGCTATGAAGTACTGGTCTTGGCGCAGCCCGTCAGCCCGGAGCCCAAACTAACTGCAAAGAGGGATGGCAAACTCTTAAAACTTAGTAACCAAGGGCATACCAATATCCACCTTCTCCAGGGTAAACAATGTCCGCCACACAGTACCAAAACCGAAGATTGCAAGTCTCTGCGGACTGGGCGCCTCTACCCCGGTAACGAATGGACGATTTCACTCCCCCAAGATGGGCCAGTCCAATATCAACTAGCCATCGGTACACAGCACTCGCTACGGTCAATTCCCTAAGCCCGTTTGCCTTTAGCGGGAACTGCGGTCATAGCAGTCTCGCGCTGACATCATGCGCATGCATTCAGTTCTCCACATTCAACTGTTATCCCAGCACATCTGGAGCGCCTTCGCGCTGCTGTGTCTGGCGGTAACGGTGGTACATGGAGAGCCGCTGAATCCAGGAGTATCTACCTCAGAGATAGTATCTTTTGCGCCTAGCTCGACGACAAAACCGGAAAAGATTTTTCTTTTCACGGACACCCCAGCCGAAAACGTAAAAAAACAGAAACCAGCTACAACCTATAGTCCCAGTAAGGGACATACGCTGTCACCCGCTTCCTTAACCAACACCTCTGATATTGCCGCACCGGATAAGCCTCATAAGATTTTCTTGTTTACAGATTTCCCTGACAAAAATACAGAAACGCCAGACCCAACCTCAGCCGTAAAATTAAAAAAAGTCCCAGCGCCGTCACCCTCCTTTAATCAGAGCGCCGAAAAAAAAGATGCTGATTCGAAAAATACCGTTCCTGTATTCAATCCAACTACAGAGCCAACAAAGGACTCTGTGAGTTCTGATGAAACACCAGAATTTTATTTTACAGACACCCCCCCAAAAGGGTTTGAATATTTGACCGCAGCACAAACCACTGAAGTAGACATCTACTTTGGCAATGAACTTCTTACCAGCGTGATGGCACACTTCGACCTAACGTCGATTGAATTTCTCAACCCGCAAGAGATTATTGGCCTACTAACGCAGCTAAAAGAACCCGAAGCCATTACTTCAGCTATTAGCGGATCACTCAACCCTCATACGGAAGCCCTATGCCTAAATAGGCTCCAACACAAGTGTGGTGTGCTCAAACCCGGTATTGCGGAAATCATCTTCGACGCCAACCGATTTCGAGTGGACCTTTTTATCAATCCTTTGTACTTGAAAACACAAGTACTTCAATCAAAAATATTTTTACCAGCACCCGAGAACAACCTGTCCAGTGTAAATATTTTCACAGCACGCGCTTTAGGAGGTGACGGCTTAGAGCAACGCTCATACATTACCAGCAACAATATATTATCCTATGGAACAACACGATTGCTCAGCCAGGCCAGCCTGCACAACGAGGACGGACTCACGTTGGAAACCGCAAGGTTAGAACACGACTGGCGTAAATGGACCTATACAGCGGGTACAATGGAGAGTACTTCGAACTTCTCATCACTGGCAGCAACTCAAGGTTTTTTGGGGCTGCGTGCCGCACGCACTTTAAACACACGCACCGACCTACGCTTGAGTAGCGCGAGTAGTATTTATATTTTCTTTAATGAACGCAGTTATGTAGAAATCCTTAGGGACGGCAAAGTACTTGATTCTGGTTTTTATGAATACGGTTATCAACAGCTTGACACCTCAAACTTGTCCGAAGGGGTCTACAATATTACCGTACGCATTAACAACAATAGAGGAGAAGAACTGCAAACGCATTTGTTTTCACGCTCTTCATTATTGCCGCCTCAGGACCATGCTTTACACTTTATTGAAGCCGGAATGCTTCTTGAAAAAAATAAGCTGGGTGAGATCAATAAAACACCCAAAGCAAGTGACGTATCATTTATCCATGCGGGATCACGTATGCGCATGACGGATCGTTTTGGAGCAGAATTAGAAACGCTGAGCACTTCAGATAATACCTCACTCGCGCAAGCAGGCCTATATTACTTCCTGCCTGGTCTATCCCTCCATGGCGGAGCTTTGAGAGGTAGCGAACGGACTCAAGGGCGATTCGTTGATCTGAGTTTAAACCACCGGCAATTCTCGCTTGGTCTATCTTACCGCGACTTAAAAACCAACCAAGTAGAGACCCACTTATCGTTTCAAACAGGCGCAAGAACCATGGTCACGTTAGGTGGGCGTATTCTGGGTGGCTCCCTGTTTGCCCGCGCAACCCAAAACGATATCAATACCACCCGTAATGACGTTGATACTGAATACTCACTGAACTACAGGCGATCGCTCTTTAGACGAGGCAGAACTCTCGCTTCCCTAACCCTGAACTGGAACAACAATCAGGGTAACGACACGATAGCGATGGGGCTACAATTAACGGGGGGTAACAATAGACACAGTAAATTCCTTGCTACCCGCTGGAGCGATAGCAGTGACCATTCCACGCTACAAGCCGAGGGACGATTTACTCGTTTTCACCAGCGAAACGGCGAACTATACGGGTCCACAACCGTTTCTGCCCTGACCGAAAAAGACCAACAAAGCGTGGGCCTCCACCTTAAAGGTGACTCTCGCTATGGTAATGGCTTTCTTAAGACCCAACATCAACAATCTCGCGACAGCGAGAGCAACAACACCACGTATTCTGCAGGTGCTCAGGCCGTAGTAATTACCGGCACCTCAGCCTTAGCGCTGGGCGGTAGCAAACCTGGACGCGCCGGCATCATCGTCGATTTAAACGGCCAAAGCACAGAAGATTTTGAGGTGCGCATCAATAATAACTTACAGGCGATAGCCTCCAAAAACCGTAAACAGCCAGTATTGCTACCTCCTTACCGTAGCTATGATGTCACCTTAAGATCCAAGGGTGACAGTCTCGTCCGTTACGACGCTAAACCGCAGACTGTTACGCTTTATCCTGGCAACGTGACGCATTTGCAATGGGATGTGAACCCTGTTTTTGTGGTAATCGGGCAGGCCGTATATGCCGATGGCAGGGCCGTTGAGAATACCCGGATTACGAATTTGGAAGAATTCTCCGGCACCGATGAAAATGGCTGGTTTCAGGTAGAACTGAGTGAAATGAAGACCCTCGAACTTGCGCCTGCGGAGGGTCCTACTTGTAAAATCAAACTACCAGAGCAACCTGATTATGAGGAGGTTATCGCACTCGATCAGCTAGTCTGTACTGCTGGAATTCGTACCACATCCAATCGCAAAGAATAAGGGCCCACAAGGGGCCCCGTCGAAATTATATCAATACCAACATCATTCTGGAGAAACCAATAGACTTAGGACTCCGGTATGATTACCTGCGGCGGCAGTGGCGTAATCTGTAGTACTAACCGCCACTGCAAGCGTCACGTTAGGCACACCCGCGCAGTCCTCTGCAGCAGTATCGGCCACTAAACCTGTCTTGGCAGTACCACTCGACAAGGGCAACGCCGTTGTGTTTGCGGCGTCAGTAAACGATACAGTATAGGCAATAGGATCCGTAGCATCAGCAAGTTCAACAGTAAAGGCACCACTTGCACCGTCACCTGTTGCGGTTAAATTGTAGCCCGGTGTTCCAACACGATAAATACAGGCCGTAGTCTCCCCTGTGGCGCTCCCGTCAGCTTGCAATGCCAATGTAACATCGCTCAAACTCGAGATTTTGACCTGGTCAGCTTTATCCAAGGTAATTGCTACAGTACCGGTTGAAGTCGCATCCAGCGTTCCATCGACAGCTTGTGCAGCGCCGGCCACCAGAATAGCTGAAGCCATTAACAGCGGTCGTAACGTTTTTTCTAATTCCATCTTAATGCTCCTAATTGTTTATAGTAAAAGTTTCTTTCTACGCGCAACCAACGATGTTTTTTCCATCGGGGCTGTGCCGTGCTGGCAGTCCCGCTGTCTTGGGGTTTCCTACCCCTTTAGACCGGTGACTTTGCGTCCCCTCCTTTCAGAGGGTTTGCCTTTTTCAGACCAGCACATTGACGTACCATCCACACTTACCTACCGCATTCCGTTGCGGGGATCGTCTTAAGCATTCCGGGGTTTTGTACGACCCCGCTAATTCAATAACTTAAGACCATTTTTCGGATAGAGCTCATCCGTCACATGAGCTTTATCGACAAGTCATTGAATTTCTTTAGCCCCATGAATAAAAAACGGTTTAAACTAAGAAGGATTAGAATGATTTGAGAAGAGAGATTCTCTAAGACTATTTTAAAGTACACGCATGGTTTAGCGAAATTGTCTAACTACTTTATTCACCACAAAAATCACGAAGGACGCGAAAATAAACACTATTAATCAATAGTGTTTACCTCGCACCCTTGCGATAAGTAAAAGGTTTTACTGATGGATTCCAGGGGTAACAAGCAGGTTTTTTACTGCACACTTATTTCGCAATGACTCATTATGATGAGAGCAACCCTTATCTATGAAAAACCCGTTCAAGAAAGCCTTTATTCTGCCCTTGATTATCATCGGAGCCTTGGCCCTAGTTATCCTGGTGGTGAAATCCCGCCCTCCTATAGAACATGAAGATACTCAGTTTCCGGAAAAGGCGGTGGAAGTGGTTTTGCTCGAAAAAACGCCTTTCCACGCCCGCGCAATCGCTTATGGTAATGTGGAACCTTCTGTCCTTTTAAAGGCCAAGTCGGAGGTGGCGGGAAAAATCGCTTACGTCCACCCGCAATTAAAGCAAGGTGGCAGTCTGGCTAAAGGCACGGTGGTATTGCGCATCGAGCCGACGACGTTTGAATTTTCACTCTCCCAAAGCGAGGCGGGGCTGGCGGGCAGCGAGTCTTCTTTGCGACAGCTTGAGGTCGAAGAGAAAAGCACCCAAAGCTCTATGGATATCGCAACAAAGAACCTGGCCGTCGGCGAAAAAGAACTACAGCGGATTCAATCCATTTGGGAGAAAAAGCTGGTCTCACGCTCCACCGTGGATGTGGAAGAACAAAAAGTGTTGCAGTTACGCCAGTCAGTCGCAGATTTACAGGGAAAGCTTTCCAGTTTCGCCAGTAAAAAAGCCGCTACCCAAGCGCAGATCCATCAATCACAAACAACGGTTGGAGAAAAGCAGGATACGCTAGGGCGCACTGAGGTGCGTTTGCCTTTCGACGCGCGTATTGGTGAGGTGACGGTTGAGCAGGGCGAATTTGTTCCCGTGGGTGGCCAATTGTTTGAGGCGTTGGGAACGCAGTCTGTGGAAATCAATGCGCAATTACCGATTAAGCATTTCCGTCCCTTGCTCAGTAACATGCAACATAACGCGGTGGATCTGCAAAACCCTGCCAATTTTCAGCAAGCCCTCAATCAACTCAGTTTGGAGGCAAGAGTGCGCCTGGTAGGTGATACCGACGACGTGGTATGGAAAGCCAAGCTACTGCGTATTTCTGAATCCATTGATCCCGTACGCGACACGCTCGGGCTTGTCGTTGCGGTCGACAAACCGTATTCAGGGGTGATTCCAGGCAAGCGTCCACCGTTGCTAAAAGGCATGTATGTCTCGGTCGAACTTATGGCCCCTGCACAGGAGCAACTGGTTATCCCGCGCAAAGCAATACATCAGGGACGCGTTTATGTGGCGACTCCAGAAAACACGCTGTCTATTCGACCCGTGAAAATTAGTTTTTCGCACGGTAATCAGGCAGTGATCGAGAGCGGCCTGGAAGAAGGCGAGCAGATTATCCTCACCGATGTTATTCCAGTCATTGAGGGCTTACCGGTTAAGCCAATATCGGCAAGCAATGATGAGCAGCCAGAGGCTACTGAGAGCATTGCACAATGATCCGCTATTTCGCGGCCCATCCCACGGCCGCCAATATCGTCATGCTGGCGATTATCGCCGTGGGACTGGCAGCCCTACCCGGCCTGAATAAAGAGTCATTTCCCATTGTTGACAAATACCAGGTTCAAGTTTCGGTCGTCTATCCCGGCGCCAGCGCTACCGATGTTGAGGACGGCCTGTGCAACCGCTTCGAAGATGCCACTGATGGCATTAGTTTTATGCAGGAGCAAACCTGCGAGGCCCGCGATAATCTCGGCACCCTAACGTTAGAAATGCAGGAAGAAGGCGACATGCAGTTATTTGTCGATGACGTAAAAACCGCTATTGATGCCATCCAGGATTTCCCCGATGAAGCTGAAGACCCGGTTATAAAAACACTTGGGCGCACCAGCCCGGTCATCAGTGTTGCTTTGACCGCTGACAAACTGACCCGTACGGAATTAAAAGCCCTGGCGGAACACTATCGAAATAAGTTACTGGCGCTTCCAACGGTTCCGATTGTCGAAATTCATGGTTTCTCCACACACGAATTAAGCGTGCTGGTACGCAAAGAAGTCCTCTTGAAATATCAGCTCAGCGTTCAGGACGTTGCCAATCTGATTCAGCAACAAGCGCTTGAACTCCCCGCGGGCGTGCTCAAGACTCAGGGTACCTCCTACCAAATCCGCTTTGAAAATGTGCGCAAGACAGCCGCCGCGCTTGCCGACCTTGTGATTCTCAATAGCGAAAAAGGTGGCGAGATTCGCCTGGGAGATATTGCCCAGATTAAGGATAAATTTGATCTTCCTGAGAAACGCGCCGAGATTAACGGTAAACCCGCTGCTCTTCTAAAAGTCAGCAAAAACACCATCGATGATTCTCTGACGGTGTTGAATGCGGTGACCGAATTTGTAGAAATAGAAAATGCGCGCCTGCCGGAAGGCACAAAATTAATGCTTATTCAGGATCGCGCATCTATCGTAAAGCAGCGCCTGAAATTACTAATGACCAACGGCTGGCAAGGGTTAGTTCTCGCAACACTTGCGCTACTTCTATTCTTCAACTGGCGCTATACGATTTGGGTGGCGTTGGGCCTGCCGATTTCTTTCCTCGGCGGTCTGGCAATTATGAGCGCCCTGGGGCATAGCATCAATATGATCTCCATGGTGGCCCTGCTGATGTCGATCGGTATCTTGATGGATGACGCTATCGTGCTCTCGGAGAGCATTGATCACGAATATAAAAAGGGTAAATCTCCTTTGCAATCTGCCATCGATGGTACATCACGTGTTCTGGGAGGAGTCTTTGCCTCTTTTCTAACATCGGTTCTACTGTTCGGCAGCCTGCTCTTTATGAAAGGCGATCTAGGACAGGTATTGGGTGTATTGCCAGTAGTATTAATATCGGTTCTAACCATTAGTCTGCTGGAAGCTTTTCTGGTGCTGCCCCACCATTTAAAACACTCCCTGGAGCACTTCCATCACCGCGAACTCCCTAAGTGGCGGCAACGTTTCGAAGCTTGGTTTGAGAAGCTGCGTGAGCGTGTTGGCCACATCGCTGAATTCGCTATCCGCTTTCGTTATGCCACCGCGGGCATCGCTTTTGCCATGCTGGTCCTGTCGATCGGATTAATCGCGACGGGCACGCTCAAATTCAAGGCCTTTCCTGATTTGGAAGGCGACTCGCTGGAAGCGCGCGTTATATTACCGCAGGGCACGCCGCTGGCAACCACGGAGTCGGTGGTGAATCAATTGTTAAAAGGTCTTGAGGAAACCCATCAGTTACTCGGGGAAAAAGAATCTGAACCTTTACTTGAAAATACTCAAGTTACGTACAGCAAAAACAGTGATTCAGCCGAAGAAGGCGCACATCTCGCGACCATTAGTATTGATCTGCTAGGCGCAGAAAAACGCATCTCGACACTGGCCGAATTTATTCCGCTGTGGCGCGAGAAAGCCGGAGATATTCCTGATGCCATTAGTGTGCAATTCAAAGAACCCGTGGTCGGCCCGGCCGGACGCGCAATTGAAGTCCTTATCAGTGGCCAGGATTTGGAGCAGCTATCCAAAGCCTCCTGGGATTTGCAAAACTGGCTGCGTGGCTACGATGGTGTGTACAACTTGCTGGATGATCTGCGTCCTGGAAAGCCACAATTCAGCGTACAACTTAAACCGGGTGCTTTATCATCCGGGGTCACGTCACAGACCGTCGCAGCCCAATTACGGGCGGCCTACCAAGGGACTAAAGTAAGTGACATTTATAATGGCCGCGAGGCCTATGAAATTAACGTCAAATTGGACAGCCCTCTCGGGCAGGCGCTGAGTGACTTCGACAATCTCGAAATCTTTACCGCTAATGGTGAAGGTATTCCATTATCCAGTCTTGCAACCATAAAAGAGGAACGTGACTTTGCGCGGATTGGGCATGTTAATCATCAGCGGGTTATTAATATATTCGGCGACATTAATGCCGAAATCGCCAACACTTCAGAGATAATGAATGACACCCAAAAACAGTTTTTACCCGTTTTGGAGGAACGCTATCCTGGAATTAAAATCAGCCTCAAGGGAGAAGTTGAGAGCGGCGGAGAAACCAATCGCTCGATCCTGATTGGATTCACACTGGGGTTAATCGGCGTATTTCTGCTATTAAGCCTGCAATTCAAAAACTACCGCGAACCGCTCATTGTTATGATCAATATCCCGTTGGCACTGATTGGCGCCATCTGGGGTCATATGATAATGGGACTGGATTTCACCATGCCCAGCATGATTGGATTCGTCTCGCTGGCAGGCGTGGTGGTCAATGATTCCATCCTATTGGTGGTCTTCGTCAAACACCATGTCGGCGAAGGCATACACCTGCACGATGCCGCAACCCAGGCTGTGCGCGACCGCTTCCGCGCCATCTTTCTAACCTCAGCCACTACCGTCGCGGGCATGACGCCGCTTTTGTTTGAGACCAGCATGCAGGCGCAAGTTCTAGTCCCCATCGTCACCAGCCTCGTGTTTGGCATGTTAGCCTCAACCCTATTAATCATAATCGTCTTGCCCTCCATGTATGCGATTATGGAGGATATCGGTTTTGTTGAGATTCGGGCAGAAACAACCTGAATCCAGTTGAAGGACTTACGCATTTTAAACAATAGGGCACCTCTATTAATTCTGGGTTGAGCAGATTGAGGGGCAGAATTTTTACCCAAGGGCATTTCCTTCGGTCACCCGCAAGGCGCTAAGTGATTGTAATAGTTGTTCTATTGCGAGTACTTAGTAACGCAGCTATTGGAAATTCTGGACTTTTCTATGCCCTTTGGGTGCAAGGTGCCAATCCATGAATAAATAGAGGTGCCCTATACTTAAAACTTACCCTAGAGACCTTCTGTAGGCCTTGATAATGCTGTTTTTTAAAGCCCGCGTGCGTTGCTCATCGGTACTGACCGAAAAATCGCAGGTTGCTTCGTAAAGAGGTCTGCGCGCATCCGCCAACTCGCGGAGTTTTGCCTCAGGATCTTCAATTTGCAGTAGTGGGCGGGACGTGTCTTTAGAGGTCCGTTCGAGCTGGCTTTTTACGGAAACTTTTAGGTAAATAACAAAGCCGCGTTGCGCGAGTCGGTCGCGGTTTTCTTTGTGTAATACCGCGCCACCGCCGGTTGCCAGCACAATCTTTTTGAGTTGTGTTAGCTCATCAATGACTTTGCTTTCTCGGTCGCGAAAGCCTTGTTCGCCCTCATAGTCGAAAATGGTGGGAATATCGACACCTGTTCGTTCTTCGATGACTCGGTCGCTGTCAAAGAATGGATAACCGAGCTCTTGGGCGATAATCCTGCCTAGGGTGGTTTTTCCCGCTCCCATCGGGCCAATTAGAAACAGGTTGTGCATGATTATCCTAGTTTATACAGCGCGGTTATACTTCGCGCGGCCACGGATGCGGAAACTATAGCGAGCTAGTTTTTATCGAGAGCAAGGGCTGAAACGGGCGCATAGCGGGC
>FXBE01000143.1_pt1 | contig 12297 bp, 12 predicted proteins | sample 5335311 | NCBI WGS metagenome assembly FXBE01 (sample SAMEA103928390, study PRJEB20085) | sediment metagenome | biome: marine biome; feature: hydrothermal vent; material: sediment | place: Atlantic Ocean | collected 2013-08-06T02:46:56 | depth 0.05 m | reverse complement strand
CAGTAGTGGTCGGACGCAGACGGATAGGGAAAACCACGCTTATTAAAAAAGCATATAGTGAGAACGTCTACCTTTTTGTTTCTAAAAAAAATGAAGCTTTATTGTGTGATGAGTTTGTAGCTATCGTGCAAAACACATTAGATGTCAAGATATTTGGTGATATAAGAACATTTAAGGCACTGTTTGAATACTTAATGGAATTAGCTAAAACGAGACATTTTACCCTTGTTATTGATGAATTTCAAGAGTTCTTGCATATCAATGATACGGTTTATGCTGACATGCAAAATATATGGGATAGCTATAAAGACCGTACAAAGTTAAATCTTGTGCTTAGTGGATCTATCTACTCTCTTATGAAGAAAATATTTGAAGATAAAAAAGAACCTCTCTTTGGACGTGCAAACAACAAAATTCACTTAAAACCTTTTTCTGTAGAAACTATCAAAGAGATAATATCGGAGAATAGACCTAGCTATAGTGCTGATGATTTACTCTCATTTTATATGCTTACGGGTGGAGTAGCTAAGTATGTTGAAATATTTGTAGATAACAGTGCATTTACATTAGATGCTCAGTTAGAACTTATTTTTAGAGAGTATTCGCTCTTTTTAGAAGAAGGTAAAAACCTCTTGGTTGAAGAGTTTGGAAAAGAATACACCACGTACTTTTCCATACTCTCACTTATTGCTTCATCTAAGACCTCTCGGTCTGAGCTAGAGAGTATACTTGAAAAAAATATTGGTGGCTATCTTGATAGACTGGAAAATGAATATACCATTATAAAAAAGGTCAAACCTATTTTTGCTAAAGAGGGGAGTAGAACACTTAAATATGAGATAATAGATAATTTTTTCAATTTTTGGTTTAGGTTTGTCTATAAATATAGGTCTGCTATAGAAATAGAAAACTATGCGTATGTGAAAAAGATTGTATTGCGAGATTATGCTACTTATAGTGGAAAGTTTTTAGAAAAGTATTTTATAGAACAGTTAAAACTGTCCCATGATTATAGTAATATAGGTTCCTACTGGGAAAGAGGCAATCAAAATGAGATTGATATTGTTGCTGTAAATGATGAAAAGCACTCGATACTCATAGCTGAAGTGAAAAGAAACCCTAAGAAGATTGATATGAAAGGGCTTGAGCTAAAAGCTACAAAGTTAATGGACAAATACAAGAAGTATAGGTATGAATTTCGAGGGTATTCTTTGGTAGATATGTAGTTGTCTCTATACATCAAAAAAGAATTATGCTAATATTCGACAAAATACAGGAACACACACATGGAAATTTTTGCTTTACAATCAATCGCTGGTGGTTTTTTAGATGAAGATTTAAAAAACTTCAATAAAGTGTTTGATGATTGGTGTGTGCAATTTGAGAGTGTGGAAGATGCACAGTGTATACTCGATACGCTTGAAGAAAGTGAACAGATTAAGATAGTGGAGATTACACCATTGAGTTATCCGAAATACTTTTTTCCGAAACTACAGGGGATCATTCATGCAACACGAGAGTATGAAGGAAAAATCATTTGCATTGTCGAGCCACAAATGGGTATGAGTTTTCGCATTGCTATTTGTGACTTACAAACCAAAAAGGTAAGAGTACTCTCTTCTCGATACAAGAGTGCCATAAGTGTAGAGGGTGCATTTGCCAATCTCTCTTTTGACCTATAAAATGTAAGGTATTTATTTGAATTGTATTTTATTACCCAAAGACGCTAAAAGCATTCGTGACCCACAACAAATTACGCATATTAAAAAGATACTCAAATCCAAGGTAGGCGATAGTTTGACTATCGGAGAGATGGGTGGTAGCATAGGCAAGGCTACTATCGCTCAAATCAATCATGATGAAGTACTGCTGACAGATATGATACTCGATAAACAACCACCAGCCAAACTTGATTTAACTGTTATTCTTGCTTTGCCACGTCCCAAAGTATTACGTAGGTTGATTATGGATATGACATCGCTTGGGGTGGATAAACTTATTGTAGTAAACAGTTACAAATCTGAAAAAAGTTATTGGCAAAGTCCACTACTGGAGCGCATAGATGAGTTCGTTTTTGAAGGCTTGCAACAAGCTATAGATACCGTGCCGCTCATCGTTGAGTTTAAAAAACGTTTTAAGCCCTTTGTGGAAGATGAATTTTCTGCTTTATTGGTCGATGAAGATGGGGAGCAACGTCATGCAGTGATTGCACATCCTTATGCTTCTCAGTCTTGGAAAACCTATCTTGATGGGGTAGAGGGTAAGACTGACAATATGCCAAAGGTACTCTGTATTGGTGCAGAAGGCGGTTGGATAGACTATGAAGTGGATTTGCTTTGCAAACATGGTTGTACCTCTGTGAGTTTAGGAGAGAGGATTTTACGTACTGAGACTGTGGTGAATGTGTTGCTGGGGCACTGGTTAGGAAGTGACTAAAAATATGTCAATATGCTATATTTTTACAACTTTTCTATATTCTTCGCTACAATAGCAAAAAAACAGGATATTCTTTGCGATACTTCTTCCTTTTGCTCTTCCCTTATTGCCTTTTGTCTAACCCCATTAAAATAGCTACCTACAATGTACAAAATCTTTTTGATGCACAGTACAATGGTACAGAGTATGAAGAGTATATCCCAGGGAAACACAACTGGAACAGGCGCATGGTTGAGATAAAGCTCAATCATACAGCAGAGGTCATCTGTGATTTGAATGCGGATATCTTGGGACTTCAAGAGATAGAGAATGCACAGATATTTCAACGGCTTATAAAAAAGTTAGAACATGTTGGGTGTAAGTATAGATATAGTGCCATTACAAAGAAAAAAGGTGCGCCTATTCAAGTGGCATTGTTATCTCGTTATCCTATTGTAAAACAACATGATATACAAGTGAGTTATGCGCCAAAAGTAAGAAATATACTTGAAGTAGAAGTAGAGATAAAAGGTAAAAAACTCACACTCTTTGTAAACCATTGGAAATCTAAGGCATACAAAGGCTATGAAAGTAAGCGTATCAAATATGCCAAGGCACTGCAAGCACGCATAGCACGGCTGAGTCCGAGTAAAGAGTACATCATACTAGGAGATTTTAACTCAGATTATAATGCTTACTTGACCTTAGATGAAAAGAACAATGACACGCATGGGAAAACAGGGTTTTCAGATGTAATGCAAACCAAAATAGATGAGATGGACATTTTGAAAGCACAAAAAGGTGTGCATTATACACTTTGGAAAGAGTTGCCACTTGACGAGCGATGGTCACATAAGTTTTATGGGAAGAAGTCCAGTCTTGACCAGATAGTATTACCACAGAAAATGTTTGATGGTAAAGGCATAGACTATGTTAACAACTCTTTTAATGTCTTTAAGGCAGACTACCTTTTTACCAAACGAGGGTACATTAATGCATGGCGATATAAACATGGTAAACACATGGCAAAGGGCTACTCTGACCATCTACCTGTCTATGCCTACTTCGATACCAAAGCGTACGTACAAGAACACTCCCCAAAAGTGACTATGACTACCAAGCCGATAGAGTATCTGTATGAAGTAGAAGCATTAAAAGGGCAAGTTTTACTTAAAGATGTTGTTGTCATCTTGAAGCGTGGACGTAATGCTATTATAAAGCAGTCTGCATTGGGTAGAGGGGTCATGTTGTTTGCTTGTGCAGGTAAGCTAAAAGAGGGGTATCGCTATGATTTGCTTGTAGAGGGTATAAAAAGCTATCATGGACTCAAAGAGGTAACCCATGCCTATGTTGTAAAGGTGAAGCAAAAAGTCTCTCTTGAGAAATATTATGAGACAAAAAAGATGTTGTTGTCACATAGCTTGAAAGAAAATGAAGTATTAAAAGATATAAAGGGGCGCTATGCCAACAGATATTTGACAGTGGATGGTCAAAAGTTCCCCATCTATTTTAAAAAGAAGAAATTGACACCCAAAAACGGGAGTCAACTAAAGATAGACTATGCACAGCTTGGGTATTATAAAAAATTACAGCTAGTAATAACTAGCAAAAAAGATTTTAGCATTTTGGAGTAGTTATGGCGTATTATACTTGGATTTTAGCGTTTCATGTGATGAGTTTTGTATCGTGGATGGCGATGTTGTTTTATTTACCGAGACTTTTTATTTACCACCGTGAAAATGCAGATACAAAAGCTTTTACAGATATCGTGGAGGTACAAGAGTACAAACTCTTTAAATATATAGGTGCACCTGCAATGTGGGCAACCATTATCTCTGGAGGAACCATGTTGTACCTCAATACAGGGATATTCTCTAGTGGTGGGTGGATACATGCCAAACTTTTTGCATTACTCTTTTTGATTGCGTATCATTTTTCACTTGGAAGTATTCGCAAGACAATGATAGATAACCCCCATTATAAAAGTTCTAAATGGTTTAGACTCTACAATGAAGTACCGACTTTACTTATGATATTTATCGTCATTATGGTAGTCGTTAAACCGTTTTAATGCATTTGTGTTATAATAATTGCACTAAACCCAAAATATGCATTAGAAATCATCCATCTTCTGCAAAGCATTAGCACATGGGCATTCACAAAGAATCATCGATTAACCTATGGGTTAACCTCAAATTCTTTGCAAACACCCATACACTAAGCCTTTACAGAATTTGAAACGATTCTAATGCATAATTTGGGCTAAAAATTAAGGAGTGACGTATGACGTTACCAGAGATTGTATTACCCAAAATTGTTCTTCCCTTCGATATTCCTGTGCTAGTGCACCCTATAGTGATTCATTTTATGATTGTCTTACCTATAGTGGTCTTGGTTTTGGAGATTTTAAATCTAATGATGAAAAAGAAAGCCGTAGGTGGTGTTTCATTTTTTCTTTTATTGGTGACTGCCGTAGCAGCGATAGCTGCATATTTTACGGGGCTTACAGATGGCAAGGAAGCCTATGATGCTTTAGGTGAAGCAGCCAAAGCAGACCTTGGTGCGCATAAACTTTTAGGTACCTACATTATGCTAGCTTCAGGCGTAGTGCTTTTCTTGAAGCTTTTGGCTATGACAGGGAACAAAGTACTTAAGGCACTTTACATACTTGTACTTATCGGGTTTGTTTTAGCGCTCTTTAAGCAAGGCGAAGAAGGTGGAGAACTTGTGTATGAACATGGACTCAATGTTGAAAAAGTACAATCTTTAAGTGATGATTTATTTGATGCCAATGATGCAATAGAAGATGCAGAAGCGAAGATTAAAAAAATCTCTGAAGAATCAGTAAAAACGGTGGTAACCCCTAGCACCGAAAAAGTAACTGAAACCCAAGCTACAGAAGCAACAACAGAAAAAGCTCCTTTAGAAGAAACAGTGAACGCTCAGCCTGTGGTAGAAAAAGCGGAAACAGAAGTAAAAAAAGTAGATACGCCTGCTTTAGAAGAAAAAGTAAAAGTCATTAAAGATACTTTTTCTGATGCTATACAAGAATAAATTACGACGAGCCGTCTCCGGCTTGGTCAAACTCTAACTCATACTTTTCTTTACTTTCTACTGTCTTGAGGTTTGAAAGATAGGTTGCCATTTGAATGGTTTGGTTTTCATCCATCGATTGTGCAAAAGAAACCATCACCGTACCAAAAGGGCTACGGGGTTTCCCTGCTTGTAAATTTTTTAAGCGTCTAAGTAGCTTCTCTGCTCTTACCCCCTGTAATCTAGGGCTTGCACCTATGCCTTCCCCATACATACCATGGCAGGAACTACAGCCGTTACTGATATAAAAAAGTTTCATAGGGTCTTGCGCATAAAGCGAGACGGTTATCATCATAATACTTATGAGTCGTTTCATACATTATCTCCTTTGTATTGAATTTGAGCGAGATATAAACCTTCTGATGGGGCAAGCTTGCTCGTATGTTTATACTTACCATCCAGTTGTTCCTGTAGCTGTTCTATGCTCAGACTACCTTGTGCACATTGCATAGCTGCATCTACCATCATACGTACCTGTGCACGCAAAAATCCATTGGCTTGAAAATAGATAATATGGTAGCCTTTATATGCTTTATATTTTGTAAAGTAGATTTCTCTTACTGTGGTATAGGTTTCAGAACCTGTTTTTCTAAAATACGTGAAGTCGTGTGTTCCTTCAAAACACTGGAGTACTTTGTCTAGTTTGTTTACATCAAAGGGATTATAGTAAGAGATGTATTGTTGTTCAAAAACAGAAGGTTTACTTGTTTTAAAGACATAACGGTAGAGCCTCTTCTTAGCTGAAAACCGTGCATGAAAGTCATCACTTACTTTTGTGATATGTTTAATAGAAATATCATGCAGTTTTCTGTTAAGGTTGAGTTTTAACTTTGCTAAATCCGTCCAATACTCTGGGAGGTCAAAATGTATAACCTGACCAGAGGCATGTACACCTGCATCGGTACGTCCGCTTCCTACGATGTCAGCATGTATGCCTAAAGAACGTAATGCTTCTTCTATAACATAGGTAATGGTTTTGTGTGTAGAGGTTTGTTTTTGGAAACCAAAGTAGTGGCTTCCATCATAAGCGATAACAGCTTTGACACGCATTAGAAATACTTTGAGACACGTTTTTTGAACAGCCATAAACCTAATATACCTGTAGTAAAGATAGCGAGTATCAAGAGTAAAGGCGTTCCCCATTTTTCTAAAGCAGAAGCAGTAAGGTAAAGCAGTAATGCCGAAGAGAAGATGATGAGAAAAGAGTGATTGGACTGGTATCTAGGATTAATCATTGTAAATGATGCCACAATGTAGATAGACAAGAGAGGTATAAGTGAGACAAAGACAAAAAACAGTACTCTGTGCATCATCTTTTTATCGGTAGCAGCTTTTCCCCAGTGTGCAATGATATCTTCAAACTTATAGGGATGTTTTTCCACTTTATCAAATACTTCAAGTGATTTATATTTGGCTTGTTGTAATTTAACATCAGAGTAGGTGTATCCATAGCCATCATTCAGTGTGAGCGAGGTGACATTGGGTTGATTGTTTAGTTTACCTGTTTTTGCTGCAAAAAATTGTTCATTGGCTTTGTCAGCACGGTTATAAATAACCATATCGTTAAAAATGTCACCATTTTTCTCTTTGACATAGATGTAGTATTCCCCAAATTTCTGACCCAACTCTCCTGCGACAATGTTGAGTTTGGCTTCAGCTTTTTTCTCTTCTTTAAAAGATTTGTAGAGTTGTTTGGAAAGTGGCATCGCCAAAAAGGAGATGCTCCCCAATAAAACAGAGAAAAGTAAGCCTAGTAATATGAGCCTTTGGAGTATTTTTTGTGCATTTAAACCTAAAGCATAGAGGGCAATAAGCTCATTGTCTTGAGAAAGTTTTACAAGTACATTGGCAAGTGCAGCGATAAACGAAAGGGGTAGGGTATAGAACATAATGTCTGGCACAGAATAGGAGTAGAGTTTAAGCAGTTCTAAAAAGGTAAGCTGTATTTGAGAAGTGAGTGCTGCAATCTTAACCAAATAGACCAAAGATATGATAAGAAAAAAAGGCAAAAATATCGTCAAAAATGACTTCACAAAGTTTGACGATATATAGGTTTTTACTCTAGCCATAGATAATAGTGTCCAGTAGTTGTAATGCTTGTGTATCGTAAAGATAGACGATAAAGGTAGCTAAGGCTAAGAAAGGAACGAAAGGCACACCTTTGTCTCTCCAAATCATAGCAGGAATCATTGCTAAAATGGCAGAGAGGAAAAGTGCCATAAAAAAGTTAGGAAAGCCCAAGAGTGCTCCCATCGTTCCAGCTACAATAACATCTGCACCACCCATAGCTTCACGCTTTGCGATAAAAGAAGAAAAAAGACCTATAAGGTAAAGACCACCTGCAGCGATGGCTCCATACATCATGGCATCCAAAAAGTTTGGTTGGATGAGAGCGAAAATTAGGGCTGCAAAATTGACATTGTCAGGTACAGCCATATATTTAAAGTCTATCATCACCAGTGCAAAGAGTGCTGCAAAAGATGCAGCAACAAAAGGTAGATACCAGACTAAGCCAAGCTTGACATAAAGTAGCGCAAAGATGATACCTGTAAGCAATTCCACAATGGGGTACTGTTTTGAGATAGGTGTTTTACAAAAACCACATTTTCCACGCAAAAAGAGCCATGAAAATATGGGAATGTTGTGGTACCACTTGAGTGATGTTTGACAGTTAGGACATTTGGATGAAGGAAAGACAATACTTTCTCCATTGGGAATACGGTAAATGACTACATTGAGAAAAGAACCGATAAGTGTTCCAAAAATAAAAACTGCGAGTAGTACCTCAATCATAAATGTCTCTTGCATTAGAGTCCTCCGAAACGTCTGTGACGTTGTGTAAATTGTTTTAAAATGTTGTCTAACTCTTCTGATGTAAAGTCAGGCCACAAGGTTTTGCTAAAGTAAAGTTCTGCATAAGAGAGTTGCCATAACAAAAAGTTTGATATGCGTTCTTCTCCTGAAGTACGTACAAGTATATCTATATCAGAATAGGGTGTTTGTAATGACTGAGAGATATCCTCTTCAGTGACTTGCGTTTTACCCTCATGCATGAGTTTATTGACTGCAGAAGTTATCTCTGCACGTCCTCCATAGTTCAGTGCGAGTATCTGTGTTAAACTTGTATTGTTTCTTGTAAGATATTCTGTATCTCTGATGCGTTTTTGCAAAGCTTTTGAAAAAGCATCAATGTTTCCTATGGCTTGAAAACGTATATTATGTTCTTGGTAGGTCACGAGCTCTTTTTTGAGATATTTATCGAGAAGTTTCATTAAAAATTCTACTTCGAGTTTAGGGCGTTTCCAGTTTTCTGTAGAAAAGGCATAAAAAGTTGCTGTTTCTATGCTTTCATGTGCGGCACAGTAGGTGGTAATATCACGAATGTTTTCTGCCCCAACTTCATGTCCTTTGGTACGTTTAAATCCACGCTCTTTTGCCCAGCGACCATTGCCATCCATGATGATTGCGAGATGTTTAATGGTGTTGCTTGACATGTTTAGGCTTCTCCTGCCAAACGTTGTTCACTTTGACTCATGTTTTCATTATGGCTTAGTTTTTGTGCTTCATTTAAAATGTTCAGTGCAAGAGCGAGTTTGTCTGCACGTCCTAAATTTACTTGGGCATCTTCGGTAATGAAAGTAATTTCATTTTCATCCCCTCCAAAACTTTTGGCATCATCTAAAAGGTTGTAACAGACAGCATCTACACGTTTTTGGGTGAGTAGGTTAACGGCATTGTTTAGCCCTTCTTCGCTGTCCATCTCTGCTTTAAAAGCAACGGTTTTGATGTCTGTTTTGTCAAGGCTGGAGAGTACATCGGCTGTTTGTACGAGTTCGATGTTCCATGTGTCACCTATCATAGACTTTTTCATTTTTCCATTTTGTGGAAACTTAGGCTTATAGTCTGCTACAGCTGCTACCATAAACAAGTAAGGCTCTTTTTGTATGAGGTGTCTGTCTGAAGCATTCATAGAAGGTTTGGACATTTTTCCTTTTTTAGACACACGTATAGCATCTTTGGTATAGTCCAATATCTCTTCAGCATTTTCTGCATCTATCGTATAGATACCTGCAGGTAAATCATCATGAGGCATAGTTGTAATATAACATACATCTGCACCTTTGAGGTAGAGTGAAAGACAAAGTGCTTTTGCCATTTTCCCTGAAGAGAAGTTAGAGATGTAGCGTACTTCGTCTATCTTCTCTCGTGTACCACCACCTGTGACCACGATACGTCTGTCATCCCAGAATGGGTCTTTAAGTAGTGCTTTGGCTGTTTCAAAAAAGATTTCACTTGGCTCTGCTAGTGCCCCATTACCTAAGTCTCCACAAGCAAGCACTTTCTCTTGAGGGTTGATGATAATGTAGTCATTTACCCCTAACATCTTGAGGCTTCCTGCGGTGTAGTGGTTTGCAAGCATTTGTGTGTTTGCAGAAGGTGCCACAAGTATGTCACCTTTAAACGCCAAGGCAGTTTGGGTCAATATATTGTCCGCAATACCTTTAGAGAGTTTGTTGAGTGTATTGGCAGTTGCAGGAGCGATGATAAAAGCATCACATTTTTTACCCATCTCAATATGATTGAGAGCTGAACTCCAACTTTCGCTGCTCTCTGTTAGTACTGCATTACGTGTAAGTGCTTCAAAAGTAAGTGCAGAGACAAAGCGTTCAGCACTTGGGGTCATGACTACATGTACATCTGCACCTGCTTTGATGAAAAGACGTGCCAAATCGCAGGCCTTATATGCTGAGATACTTCCTGTAACACCAAGAAGTACACTTTTGCTTGTTAAATCGATTTGCATCGTTTATGCCTTTCCAAAAAACTTATAAAAGAAGTTTTTAATGCTTTTTTGTGCAGAACGTGAGAGTACCAAGTCTCCCTGTTCTACATTTTTTGTGACGGTGGTACCTGCAGCTATCATAACATCATCAGGGATAGTCACAGGTGCTACAAGTTGTGTGTCTGAACCTACAAATACATTTTTTCCTATGAGTGTCTTGTATTTGTTTTTGCCGTCGTAGTTGCACGTTATCACACCTGCACCAATATTTGAGCCTTCTTCTATCGTTGCGTCACCTATATAGGCTAAGTGTCCAGCTTTTACACCTGTGAGGGTTGATTTTTTTACTTCTACAAAGTTACCGATATGGGTATCTACGAGTGTTGAGTCTGGACGTACGCGTCCCATAGGTCCTACATCAGAGTTTTCTATGTGTGAACTCTCTACAACAGAGTGTGTTTTAATGTGTGAAGCTATGATACGTGAAGCCCCTTGAATACTCACACCATTTTCCAACATACATTCACCTTCAAAGCTAGCACGTACGTCAATGTAAATCGTCTCAGGCAAGCGCATACTTACCCCTGCTTGCATCCATGTAGTTTTGATGCGTCTTTGCATAATTTCTTCCGCATGTGCAAGGTCTATTTTGGAGTTTACCCCTTTAAATTCTTCTTCATTGACTATCACTGGATGAATGTTTTTCCCTTCTTCGACAGCCATTTTGATGATGTCAGTAAGGTAGTACTCTTTTTGTGCATTATAGTTGTTTAGGGCAGGGATATAAAAGTCCAGTATCTCTTTTTTCACACAGTAGACACCAGCATTGACTGTTTGTATCTCTTTTTGTGCAGGGATACAGTCTTTTTCTTCTACTATCTCTTGTACTTTGTCTCCTAAAATTACTACACGCCCATAGCCAGCAGGGTTATCTAGTTTTATCACTGACATGTTTATGTCTGCATCACCTTCAGTAAGGGCACCCAGTGCATCCATCGTGACAAGAGGCATGTCTCCATTAAGTATGAGTGCCTTTTCATGTGCAACCTCCACACCTTTCATCGCACCTCCCGTACCAGGGAACTTCTCAGCGTCCTGCATATGGAAATGGATACCTGCATAGTGGGCTTCTATCTCTGCTTGTATACGTTCTGCTTGGTGGTAGAGTACTACAGTAATGTCATCTGAGAGTGCCTGTGCAGCATCAATCGCATGAAAAAGCATAGATTTTCCCGAAATTTCATGGAGTACTTTAGGGGTAGTAGATTTCATTCTGGTACCTTGACCAGCTGCAAGTATGACAACAGAGAGAGACATTGTTAGAACCTTTGAAACGTATTAGTATTAACGTGATTATATCGAATTGAATTTAAAGGTGTAGGATGGGTCTTGTTCCTCTTCTCCTGAGACTGTGAAAGAACTGATGAAGCGAGCGAAAGGACTTGAAGTCTTTTGAAGAATTTATCTGCTAGAATTAAAACAATATTATGCAAAATAAAATAAGTAAAAACCTCTCACTTCTCATCATCAGCATATTTTTTATAGGTTTTGTCTACTTCACCGTTAAAGCTATAAAAATTTCAAGTAAGACGCAAATGGGTCTTAAAGATGGTGTTTATACAAACAGGGTAAGTACTTCTGAACAGATAGCCAAAAAAGCTTTTGAACTTACACAAAATTGCAACGATGCACTTTGTAAAGTGCAAAATATTTTAGACTATGTTACGACTATTCCTTATAAAATCAATCATTTCAGAGCTCACTCTCCACAACGTACCATTCAAAACAACTTTGGTGACTGCGATGATAAAAGTAATCTACTCATCTCGATGTTACACGCTTTAGGACAAGAAGCTTATTTTGTTTTAGTACCTAAACACATTTTTGTCATTGCTCCCATAAATGATATACGGCTCGGTAAGACTAAAGGACTTTGGTTAGATGGGAAAAAGTATTATATTTTAGAAAGTACCGCCAAAGGTTCTAGTATAGGGTATCCTTTAGGT